>PPYE01311387.1_pt1 | contig 28209 bp, 22 predicted proteins | sample 1559881 | NCBI WGS metagenome assembly PPYE01 (sample SAMN08240022, study PRJNA423297) | Human gut metagenome, whole genome shotgun sequencing project. | reverse complement strand
CGCTGATCAACGCGCTCGGTCAGCAGGGCAAGGAGCTCGGCATCGCTTCCGCCTGCATCGGCGGCGGCCAGGGCGTGGCTATGGTGGTAAAGAAATTGTAAAAGAGAAGCACAGTTAAGGGGTATAATTATTAAAAACGAGATTTGCAAGGCAGAGTGGGAAGTTCAGATGGTGTTGAACAGAGTTGCATTGAGTTTTATGTTAAATATATTCAAAGAAAGAAGGGGCGTAACAATGAGAAAACGTTTTTGTCGTTTAGGGATGCTCATTGCTTTTTGTGGATGTTTCTTCACCTCAGAAGTACATGCGGAGCGTATATTTCTCAATATCGGCACAACAAATAAAACGTCTATCCTTTATCCGTACTATGTCAATATGATTAAAATTTTTAGGAAGTACGCTCCAGATCTTAAACCTACGGTAATTGAAACGGGCGCTGCCGTGGATAATATCAATCGTCTCGCAAAAGGGCAGATCGATATTGGCATGGTAATGGATTCTACCGCTTATGAAGCCTACAATGGCCTAGGTAAGTGGCAGGGAACTCCTGTTAAGGATTTAAGAGCCGTTCTCACCTACGCTGTTAATTCGGTTCCTTATGTTGTTACCGAAGAAAGCGGTATTACAAACGCGGAACAGCTTCAGGGCAAACCTGTTTCGCCTGGTATGAGGGGAAGCGGGAATGAAGCGGTATGCGAATCTGTCTTTTCGGCCCTTGGCATTCAGCCGGAATGGTTCCGTGGCAGCCTTAGCGATGCGGCAGACGCTATGAAGGATCGCCGTATTGTATGCGTCAATAAAACAAGCAATGGGCTTTCACCTGACGCGACTTTTATTGAATTACAAACATTTATTCGCCTGAATGTCATCGATTGGACGCCAGAGCAAATCGCCAAAGTCAGGGAAGTGTATCCATATTTCAAGACAGCAGTTCAACCTACCGGTTCCTTGAACGCTCAAACTAAGGATGCTACAACATGGGCGACATATCTCGGCGACGCGGCCATGGCAAGTATGTCTGAGAAAGCCATTTATATGTATGTGAAAGCTTGCTTTGAGGGCAAGGAAGAACAGTCTAAAGTTTATGCGGCTGCTGGACAATCGGATTTTATTGCGGCAACTCTTGATATGGGAATTCCTCTTCATAAAGGAACGGTTAAATATTTCAGAGAGATTGGTGTTCAGATACCAGAACAATTAATCCCTGTAGAAGCGAAATAAAAATAGTCTGTTTTTCCTTGGTAGAATGAAGGGGCAGCTTGAACCTTTGTCCTGTATGTTGTGTTTCCCCTGATGAAAAGGCAAGTTAAAATGAATTACAAGCGGCAAAGGATTTTAATGTGAGGGTCATTATGTGTGTTAAGGAGCGAACAACGCGATGATAAATAAGACAGAAAGGGTAATGGATGAGTCTTTTGTAAAGGTTTTTTCGAAAGATCAGCGGCTTATCTCGACGATTGCCCTCTTGATGACACTTTTTATTCTTTATACAGCGGCTTTTGGATTTTTCCCTAGTCTTATTCAACGTCCTGTATTCGTTGGTTTTGCCCTTGTTCTTGCCTATTTGATGCATCCTCATGTATCGAAAAAGAACAGATCCATTGGCATTATGGGGGGGGGTGGAGTGATTCTCGCCGTAATATGTACCGGGTGGGTGGCGATTAACAGCGACCGTTTCATGACAATGGGAACTGAGTCTAATGCTTACGATCTTGCATTTGCGGTTATTCTTGTGCTTTTGCTGCTTGAAGCGGCCCGGCGTACAATGGGGCCCATTTTTGCGGTACTTACGGTTATTACGATCGTTTATGCTTTTGTTGGGCCATGGCTGCCAGGGAATTTTGCGCATCGAGGCTTTAGTTTCGAGTTTATTGCACAGCATCTCTATGTGGGATCGTATGGAATCTGGGGTACCACGACGGGAACCATGGTTGGGATGGTGGCGATATTTATTTTGTTTGGTGCGATCCTCTCGATCACTGGAGGAGCAAAGGTGTTCTTGAATATCGCGACACTTTTTGGCGGACGGGCGATTGGCGGTCCTGCAAAAGTCGCTGTCATCGGAAGTTCTTTGTTTGGCATGGTCAGCGGAAGCGCATCGGCAAATGGAGCAGTTATTGGTGCAATGACGATCCCTATGATGAAAAAAAGTGGTTATGACTCGGAGTTTGCGGCCGCAGCTGAGGCTGTCGCTGGTACTGGAGGGCAAATTATGCCTCCTATCATGGGAGCAGGGGCCTTTATTATCGCAGAGAAACTGGGTGTAACTTACCTGACTGTAGCCGCGGCCGCTATTATTCCTGCGGTAATCTACTATGTCGGGTTATTTGCTGCGATCCACTTCACGTCACTAAAAAACGGCATGCAGGCTCTTTCTAAGGAAGAATTTGCCAAAGCAAAAGAATCACTCGAGTTTCACAGTATTGTCGGATTGTTTATTCCCTTGATCGTGCTTATCGTGTTTTTAGCTCGCGGATACACCGTTGCAACGTCAGGCGTAATTGCCAGCATCCTGGCGATAGTTTTATACGTTTTTACAGACTTGGACACGAGAGCCATTTTGCGTCGTTCTACCCGGGTAATTGTTGCTTTTGTGGACGGAGCTAAGGGCTTGATCGTTATTGCTCTGCTTGGGGCCTGTGCTGATATTATAATCGGAATGTTGTCATTGACAGGGCTAGGGGTTGAGATATCATCTGCCATTTATTCATTGAGTGGAGGGTATCTTCTCTTGGGGCTATTCCTTGGGATGATTACAACATTAATACTTGGTATGGGGCTCCCGACGACGGCCGCTTTTATTTTAGGTTCATCCGTTGTCGCCCCTGCGCTGGCGGAATTCAATTTGAATCCTATGGCGATTAACCTGTTTCTTTTCTACTTTGCATGTATTTCTGCTTTCACGCCTCCTGTATGCGTGGCAATTTATATCACGGCGGGAATTGCTGACTGTAATTGGGTCAAAGCCGGCTATAGAGCCTGTCAACTTGGCGCCGCTGGTTTCTTAGTCCCTTATCTGGCTGTTTTTGAAAGTAGCCTGATTCTTCAGGGGACGATTTTCTCCATTATCATTGATACGCTTATTGCTTTATGTGGAACGATCATGCTTGCCGCTGCAATGATGGGTAATTTTTTCTACGACATCAATTGGTTCTACAGGCTTGTCCTTTTTGCGGGAGGTTTGGCTACGCTTGTGCCTGGTTACTTGAGCAGCGGCATCGGTATTGCGAGTGCAATTATGGTTTTTATTCTTGCCCGGGGAGGCTCAAAAGGGTCTCGTACCATTGCAAGCTTCTAGGAGGTCGCTCTATGAAACTGGGTTTTATCGGTCTTGGACAAATGGGCAAATATTGTGCATTGAATCTGTTGAAAAACCGAGGGGAACTTCATGTTAATGATATTGATCCGGAAGCCGTTGCTTTCTTGATTTCTCATGGCGCAAAGAAGAGCGATTCTAACGCTGAATTGATGAGCGTGTGCGATATCGTTTTTTTGTGTTTGCCGAATGGTGATATCGTTGAAAAAGTTATTTTTGGCGAGCATGGGCTTGCCGAGGGCTTCGAAAAAGGGAAAATTATTGTTGACCTGACCACTGCTGATTATCAAAAGACGAGAGAAACGGCGCTTCGAGTGGAAGCTTTGGGCGTTAACTTTATTGATGCTCCCTTATCGGGCATGGAAGCTCGGGCAAAGACAGGACAGCTCAGTGTTATGTGCGGAGGTAAGAAGAATGTTTTTGATGTGGTCTCTACGTATCTCGATGATATTGGGAGTTCAGTCCTGTTTCTGGGCGAGTATGGAAGTGGGCAACTTGCAAAGATGATAAATAATGTACTCTACAATATTAATATGGCGGCTCTTGCAGAAATATTACCTTTTGCTGTCAAGATGGGGCTGGCTCCGGAGAAAGTAGGAACATTGGTGAATGCGGGGACAGGGAGAAGCTACGCTTCTGAATATTTTATTCCGAAAATTTTGGAGCGTGATTTTGTCTACGGATTTACAATGGACAGTGCCTACAAAGACATGCAAAGTGCCAGTGTTATTTCGGCGAAAATGAAAATTCCTACACCTGTGCTTCATGCGGCGATGACTACTTATCAAATGACGCTTCTTGAAGGTTGGGGACAAGAATATAAGGGGGCGATGATCAAAGTTTATGAAAAATTATTAGGTGTTAAGTTTTCGAAAAACGTGGAGATGATTTCGTGAAATATCAACGTTGAACCGGAGTGCTAATTCGAAAAACAGAATTGATTGTGCAGGGAAGACGAATAATGATTCCGTTTGATCCTTGAATGATTGATTATTATTACGTTTCTGATTGCAATTGACTTTTGGAGATATTAAAAGAGCAAGCGTAAATCTAACAACACAGCCCGTCGATCTTTGGGGGTCGACGGGCTGTGTTGTTGTCGTTTTCGTTCTTGATTGGTGGAACTGAACTCTACCATCCGCGTCCACCGCCTCCGCCGCCGCCTCCGCCGGAAAAGGCGCCGCCGGACGAGCCTCCAAAGCTGCCGCCGGAGGACGAGCCGGGGGCGCGCGAGGCGGCGCCGAGGCTGGACGAGAAGCCTTTGGAGAAGTCGTTCAGCCCGCGGGCGATGCCGCTCGTTCCTCCCCATAAAGCGCCTGCGGCGCCCGAGCGCCAGGCGGGACCGTCGCTCCACGAAGGCTGCCAGGCCGCGGCGGCGAGGACTTTCTCGAAGCGGTTCGCCCACGTTTGGGCGCAGTCCATAGCGACGGCGTAGGGGAGCAGTTCCTCGAAGAGCTGCGGCGTGTCGTCGGGGGCGTTCAGCATCTCCAGGCGGTCCTTTTCCGCGGCGGTGATGAACATTTTCAGTCCCAGCGCCTGCTCAAACTGCTTTCGACCCTTGTCAGTCCAGAAGATCAGCCTTTTCCCCAGAGGCAGTCCCAGCAGCGCCAGCGCCGCGCCCGCGAAGGTAAGGGGACGGTCGCTGCTGTGCGCCGCGACCATCGCCAGCAATGCCGTAACGAAGACGCTCGCCTGCGCCGCAAAGAAGCCCTTCAGGCCGAAGGCGTTCCGGAGCGAGCGCGCGAAGCTTCGCGGCGCGAGCGTGGGCTCTCGCCGCGCGTACCGCAGCGACAGGAGCGCCAGCGCGCCCAAGAGCAGGGCGACGGCTCCCCACTCGGCGGAGACGGCCTCGGTCAGCAGGAACAACGCCCCCGCCGCCGCGCCGGCCAGCAAAGCCGAATAAGCGCGGCGCAGCGGCGCGCGCCGGTCGAGAAAGTTGCCTTCGGCGCGTTTTTTGGCGTCGCCCTTGATCAGTTCGAGCGACTTTTCGAAACGTTTGCGATAGGCGTTGGTCACGTTCAGCGCCTCTTGGGAGGAAGAAGGGAAGAGCGTGTCCATCAGCGCGGCGGGCAATCCGTCGGACGGCGCGCCGCCGGTCTTTTCGAGGCGGTAGCCGCTGCGCCGGTCGCCGCTGATTTTCAGCGCGCCGCTTGTCGCCAGGGCGATCAGCTCGGCGCCGAGGCTGGCAAAGTCGTCGGTCCCGCGCGTGAGGCGCCGCGCCAGCGAGGGCGTCATGTCCCTGGGCGCGTGAAAGAGCGGGATCACGGTGATCTCGCCGCTGTGCTCGCCGCGGGCGCGCAGCGCGCCCCAGACGAGGCAGATGGCGGCCAGCGCCGTGCCGGCCCACATCAGCCCTCTGGCAATGGCGTCGCCGTGGGCGGAGACGAAATCCCCGAAGCGCTCGCCGAAGGAAGGCTGCGGCGGCGCGACGACGCCTTTCGGCCACGAATAGACGACGGTCAGTCCTTCGCCGGGCTGCAACGCCCGTGTGGTGACGACGGCGCGGGAATCGTCGAGACGCGCGCCGTCGCTCGACGTGCTGCCGTAGCGCCCCGCGTACCAGCCGACGCGGCCGAATCCATCGCCCGCTGACTTGCCCGGCAGGGCGAGGCGGAATGAGGCGTTCTGAATGGGCAGGTCCCAGTCGTTGCCGGTCACGTTCCAGTACAGTTCGTCGTGGTCGGCGAAAAACCCCAGCTGCTTTGTGGTGCGGTAGGTCAGCGACAGACGGTGGACGCCGGGTGAAAGCGTCCGTTTGGGGTCGCCGATGCGGATAAAACGGCCGCGCCCTTCGTTCGATTCTTTCCACGGCAGTTCGACCCCGTCGACGGAGGTGGACAGCACCTTCAGCCCCACGGCGACGGGACGGCCGTTCTCGTCGCGATAGCGGACGGGGATGCCGCGAATAATGCCGCGGCTGATCTTGACTCCCATGGCGATGAACTCGAGGTCTTCGCGCACGGTCAGCGAAGCGTCTTCGTTGACCGTGGCGCCGACGTCGAAGCGGAGGATGCGCTCGCGCCGCGGCGCGGCCGCCGCGCCGCTCCCGGCGAACGCGAAGCTCAGCGCGGCCGCGGCGATCAGGCGCGTAAAGTTTGTGCGGACGGCTTTCATCGGCCTAGTTGCGGATCTCGACGGCGACGATATCGTGATCGGGATGATCCTTGCGCTTCGTGGAGCGGTGGCGGATGCGCGTCTCCGTCTCCTTCACCTCGCCCAGCTTGCTGCGGTCGATGCCGACGCAGCCGATGTAGTCGAGATTGTTGTTCCAGTTGTCGAAACTGTAGCCGTGCGGCAGCCCCAACAGAGGGAAGTCCACTTCCCTCTGCGGGTCGGGGCTGTTGTAGTCGCCGAGGATGAACAGCGGCCCTTCCATACGGGCGGCCAGCTCGTTGAGTTTTTCCGTCTGCGCCGCGCGCTTGGCGAGGTTGTAGCGCCGGGCGGCTTCGGCGTCGCGCTTGCCGATCGTGGTCATGCTCTTGAGATGGACGTTCGCCAGCGTGTAGACCGTGTCCGAGGCGTTGTCCTTGAAGCGGGCCACCAGCGGCGGCCGGTCGAAGAGCTTGAAGCTCCGTCCCTCGAAGCGTCCCGTCCGGTTGGCGTAATACAGCTGAGGCGTCCCGACCAGAGTGACTTTGGCCGGATTCCACAGAAAGAACAGATCCTGCGAACTGTCGGTGTCGTTGCCGAAATATTGCCAGCCGCGCAGCGCCGTGGCGATGAAAAAGCGCATCGTGGCGTTGCCCTCGATCTCCTGAAGCGCCAGCACGTCGGCGCCGCTGCGGCGGATCGCGTCCGCCAGCTCGCGCATGTCCGCGGGCGTGTAGGGCTGGGAACGGTCTTCGCTGGAGCCGCTCATGCTGAAAAACTCGATGTTGAACGTGCCGATCGTCATGGCAAAAGCCGGCGCGGCGCCCAGAAGCAGGGCGAACGCGGCGGCAGCGGCGCGGCGGAACGTTTTGTTCACGGTGATTCCTCCTTGTGAAAAATTCTGGAATCTATTCTAGCACAGCCGGCGCCCGCGAAAGCGTTCGCTTGAAATTTGCCTTAACTCGCGCGGATGAGTATAATTGAAAAAGATTTCGGGGATTTCCCCGTGAAGTTCATATTGGTCATTCCAAGGAGGCAGCATCACAATGAAAAACGCAGTCGCAACGACAAAGGCTCCCGGCGCCATCGGTCCCTATTCGCAGGGCATCGCCACCGATTGCATGGTCTACACATCCGGCCAGCTCGGCCTGACGCCCGACGGCAAACTGCCCGAGACGATCGAAGAGCAGACCAGGCAGTCGCTCGAAAACGTCAAAGCCGTGCTCGAAGCCGCCGGCAGCTCGATGGACAAGGTCGTCAAGACCACCGTCTTCCTCAAGGACATGAACGACTTTGCTGTCATGAACGGCATCTACGCCCAGTATTTCAAGGAGCCGTTCCCCGCCCGCAGCGCCGTGCAGGTCGCCAAGCTGCCCAAGGACGGCAAGGTCGAGATCGAGGTCGTGGCCGTCAAGTAACGTCGTGTCGCATGGCTTTGAAACAAAGGGCACAGAGACGCGGAGGAAATTTTTTAACAGAAAGCGCGAGTCTCGACGTCGGCGTGTATTTCGACGTTGAGACTCGCGCTTTTATTTGTCGATATTGATGGTCTTTTGCTTTTTTCCGTGTTTTGGCGCTTCCGTGGTGGGATTTGTTCCGAATTCAATACCCCAGCTTTTCACCGATGATCACGGCCTCCATGTCCATCGACTTTTCTTTTTTCATGTACACGACCAGCGTGTTGCAGATGCGGTCGGGCGACGAGCAGTCGTAACATCTGTCTCCTCTGGCGGCGCACGGCGTATTGAAGCCGAAGCGCGAGGCGTTGATCACCGCCGCCGTGTTGCGGGCGCGGAAGATCGCCGCTTCCAGCGTCGGCTCGATCTTGTTGGCGCTGAAGACGAAATAGACTTTTTCGTGCCCCCAGAGCGAGCCGGCGACGCGGTTGCCTGAACTGTCGATGTTGACCAGTTCACCCGTTTCCGCGGCGGCGTTGACCGACAGCATGAAGACGTCCGCCGTCATGGCCCGGTCCGCCGCGGCCTTGAATTCGGCGCCGGAAAGCGGCGTGGGATCGTAAACGACGTTGTGCTCGCGCAGCCGTTCGGCCAGCCCCATCTCCAGCAGCGTGTGCGAGTCGCCGAAGCCGACGGTTTTGTTCCGCACCCGAGAAGCCAGATAGTCGGCGGCCTCGGCGGCGGCGGCGAAATAAACGGCCTGAAAACGGTTGCGGCGCAGATTGGCGATGAATTCTTCACAGGGCATGGGCTCACCTCCGAAAGTTTTTTTGCGGCAGCGCCGACGGTGCCTCTATTATAAAAGGATTCGGCCGCGAGGCAAGCCGGTTTTGCCTCGGTGCGAAAAAAGTGAACCGGCACGTCGGACGCGGTTAAAAAAATTCTCGATGCACGGTTTTTATGCTATCATGTTCCAGTTGGCTTGTTAAAATTATTTTCGCTCTGCAAGGGGGCATGTCCATGGATAAACGGTTGAAAACCGGCGGGCTGGCGCTTCGGGCGGCCTGCCGGCGGGAGCTGGGGACGTTTTTGAACGTTACCGTCGGCACGCTGCTCATCTGTCTCTGCATCGCCGCGCTGATCGAACCCTATCAGTTCGCCAGCACCGGCGTGACCGGCGTCGGCCTGATCACCAACTACCTCTGGGGAATTTCGCCCGTCTGGGTGCTCACGGGCGGCAACGCGCTGCTGCTTGCCTGGGGCTGGAAAGCCCTGTCGCCGCGCTTCGCTCTCTGGACGCTGTACAACACCCTGCTCACCTCGCTGGCGCTGCCGCTGTTCGAGATGTTCCGTTATCCGCTGATCAGCAACACGATCCTAGCCGCGCTGTTCGGCGGCGTCGTCGGCGGCCTCGGCATGGGCATCCTCTTTCGCGAGGGCGCTTCGTCCGGCGGCATGGACGTGGCGGCTGCCGTGGCGAAAAAACGCTGGGGCGTGGACGTCGGCTCGGCGTCGTTCTTCGTCAACGTCGGCATTCTGGTGCTGTCCTTCGTGGCCGTCGATTTCGAGCGCATCCTCATGGGCGCTTTCAGCCTCTATGTGGAATCCGTTGTCATCGACTGGGTGATCAAGTCGTTCGACCGCCGCACGCAGGTCATGGTCATCAGCGGCAAGCCGGACGAGATCGTGCGCTTCATCATGGACTCGCTGGAACGCACGGCCACGCTTGTGGCCGCCAAGGGCGCGTACCGCCGCGCCCCCATGGAAATGGTTATGGTCATCCTCACGCGCCGCCAGGCCGTGGAGCTGAAGCGTTTCGTACGCTCCATCGACCCGGCCGCGTTCCTGATCCTCAGCGACGTCTCCGAAGTCGTCGGCGAAGGTTTCAAGAAGTGGGAAGCGTAGCGCTTTTTTTCGGAAAGAAAACGGCGAACAAAAGAACGAGAAAAGACGAACGCAACGCCCGGCAGCCGCTGAGCTGCCGGGCGTTGCGCGATGCTCGAAAATTAGCTTTTCTCCGGCGCTTTCCCATCCTGGAGCGCCGCCGCGGCCGTTGTTCTTTTGAACCGGAAAAACGCAAACGCGCACAGGACGATCTGCAGCAGCGACGAACAGGGCGTCGCCACACCGACACCGGCACGGCGCGGCTCATCAGCCACGAGACGGGAATCCTCACGCCGAACGCGCCGGCGATCCCCTGCCACATCACGAACGTCGTGCGCCCCCAGCCGTTGAAGTAGCCGATGAAACAGAACAGGAACGACGTCAGCAGGCAGTCGATGGAGTAGGCGCGCAGATAATCCCAGCCCGCCGCCGTCACCTCCGGCTGCCCCTGCACGAACAGCCCCGTCAGCGCGTCGCCGTGGAAGTACGACGCCCATCCCATCACCAGCCCCGCCGCCAACGACGAGAAGATCGCGTAGAACAGCGCCCGGTTGGCCCGCTGCGGCAATCCGGCGCCCACATTCTGCGCCGTGAACGTCGACATCGCCTGACCGTAGGCCGACGGCACCAGCATCACGAAACCGCAGACGCGCTCGGCGATGCCGATGCCGGCCGCCGCTACCACGCCCAGCGTGTTGACGATCGCCGTGATCGCCAGAAAGGAAACGTTCACCAGCGTGTCCTGAAACGCGATCGGAAAACCCAGCCGCAGCACGCGGCGGATCACCGCCCCGTTGAAGCGCACGTCGCGGCGGCTGAACGGGAACGGCAGCCCCCGACGGGCGATGACCGCCAGCGACAGCAGCACGCTCACCGCCTGCGCCGCCACCGTGGCCACCGCCGCGCCGGCTACCCCCATGCCCGCCGGCCCCACCAGCAGCCAGTCGCCGGCGATGTTCACCGCGCAGGCGATAGCGACCGACAACAGCGGGATCCGCGAGTTGCCCATGCCGCGAAAGACGCTGCTCAGCACGTTGTACGCCACTATGAACGGCGCGCCGGCGCTGCAGATCTTCACGTAGCTCAGCGCGCTGCCGAACGCCGCTGGGGGCGTACGCATGGCCAGAACGCAGTAATAGGCCAGCCACTGCATGGCGACCGCCATCACCGCGCCAATCGCCGCGAACAGACAAATCGAAGCCCCTACCACCGCCCCCATTTCGTCGGAGCGCCCTTCGCCGAACTTCTGCCCGAGCAGCACCGTCGTGCCCAGCGACAGGCCCGTGACCACAATCGTCAGACTCTGCATGACCGTTCCGCCCGTCGAGGCCGCGGCGATGTCCGAGGCCGGACAGAACCAGCCCACGATCATCATGTCCACCGCGCCGTACAGCATCTGCAAAAACAACGCCGCCAGCACCGGCAGCGCGAACCCCATCAGCGGCCCGAAAATGGGCCCGCGCGTGAAGTCGTGATTCATCCTCACCGTCCAACGCCCCCAATCAAAAAAAGCCGGATAAGCCGCAGGCATCCCAGCCCGCCATCTTATCCGGCTTTATCGTTTCTTCAGAACGACAAACCTCCGATGAACGCCCGTTTTATAACACTTTTGCACGGCAAAATCAAGATCCTGTCGGAAGAAATACTGAATCTTGTGCCGCCGCGTTGCAGGGGAAAATGTAAGACCGAACGAGCGGCGCCAAATTGGCGGCTCATTTGTTCCGTGCGACGCAAAATTGCGCCGCGCGCGTATTTGGAATAAGGAACGCGCCAATCAGACTCATTACGAAGTCGGTAAAAAGTACGCCAAACGATCGCGCTCCCTATCTCCTCCACGTATCGGGCACGAACAGCAGCAGCACGGTGGTGAGCTCCAGACGGCCGACGAGCATGGCGAAGGCCAGGGCCCATTTGCCGGCGGCGGGGACAGAGGCGTAATTGCTGGCGGGGCCGAACGCGCCCAGCCCCGGGCCGACGTTGCTGACGCAGGCCAGCGCTCCCGAAAAGGACGAGAGCAGGTCGATGCCCAGCGCGGCCAAAAACAGGCTGACGGCGATGAGGATGACGATGTAGCATACGAAAAACGAAAGCACGGCGCTGACCAATCGGCTTTCCTGCGGTTTGCCGTTGACGCGCACGCAGAGCACGCGGTGCGGCTGGAGCGCGCGGATCATGTCGTTTTTGGCGTGGCGCGCGGCGATCATGAAGCGCACGACCTTGATGCCGCCCGAGGTGGAGCCGGCGCAGCCGCCGACGAGCATCACCGCCAGCAGCGCCATCTGGACGAAGTACGGCCACTGCAACGTATCGGTGACCATGAATCCGGTCGTGGTCATCAGCGTCACCGTCTGAAAGGCGGCGTGGCGCACCGCCCGCCCCGGCGGCATATCCAGCCCGCTCCACAGGGCCGAGCAGGCGACGGCGGCCGCCACGGCAAGGATGATGACGCTGTACCAGCGGAACTCGTCGTCTTTGAAATACGCGCCGAAGCTGCCGCGCAGGAACAGATAGTGCAGCGAAAAGTTGACGCCGGCCAGAAACGTGAACGCGGTGACGACCCATTCGACGGCCGGACTGCGGAAGTGGGCGATGCTGTCGTTGTAGATGGAGAACCCGCCGGTGGCGACGGTGGCGAATGCGTGCGTGACGCCCTCGTAAAACGAAGCGCCGCACAGCATCAGCGCGCCGACTTCCAGCGCGGTAAGGAAGATATAGATCTCCCACAGGATCGCGGCGGTCTGCTGCAGGCGGGGCGTGAGTTTTTCCGGCAGCGGCCCCGGCGATTCGGCCTTGAAAAGCTGCATGCCGCCTCCGCCGATGAAGGGCAGGATCGTCAGGCTGAGGACGATAATGCCCATGCCGCCGAGCCAGTGCGTGAGCGCGCGCCAGAGCAGGATGCCGCGGGGATTCTCCTCGATGTTGGAAAGGATGGACGCTCCCGTGGTCGTGAAGCCCGACATGGCCTCGAAGAACGCGTCGGTGAAGTTCGCCGTCGTGCCGTGGAGCACGTAAGGCAGCGCGCCGATGACGGAAGCCACGACCCACGAGAAGGAGACGATGGCGAACGCCTCGCGCACGCCGATGTCGCTGCGGCCGGGAGCGCTTTTGCGCGAAGGGCGCGTGACCAGCGCCAGCGCGACGCAGGCGGCCAGCGAAAAGACCGCGCAGCGCAGCAGCACGGCGGCGTCGGGCGTGCCGTCGAACCACGCCCAGGCGGCGGGCAGGAACATGCTGCCGGAGACGATCGAACCGATCAGCGAAAGCACGAAAAGAACGACGCGGAAATTCATGCCTGATCGACCTTGAAGAAGCGCATCGCTTCGGGCATCATCTCGGCCATGGCGAAGACGGAGATCACGTCGCCCTCCAGCAGTACCTCCGCGCCGCCGGGCACGAGGTACTTGCCGCCGCGCTTGATGATGGCGATCAGGATCCCCTTGCGCAGATTCAAATCCATGATGCGTTTGCCGACGGCGGGATTGCCGGGACGCAGCAGGAACTCGAGCATCTCCGCGCCGATGCGGTCGATCAGCGAGAGCATGCCGGCCGAATTGGGATAGCGGATGTAGCGCAGGAACGTGGACGCTAGCGTCTTGTTGGGATTGACCAGCACGTCCACGGGCAGCTTATCCTCCAGATCCTCGTACACGTCCTTGCGCACGACGGCGATGGTCTTCACGTCTTCCTGCACGTTGGCCAGCGCGGCGATGATCACGTTCATCTCGTCGTTGGACGTGGCGGCCACGACTCCGTTGGCCTTGTCCACGCCGAGCTGGAGCATCAGATCCTTGTCCATGCCGTCGCCGTTGATGACCTTCACGTCGGGGAACTCGCGGGCCAGACGCGCGCATTTTTCCAGATCCTTTTCGACCAGCGTCGTCTCCACGCGCGGCACGTTGGAGCTGAGACGGTGCGCCAGATTGGTCCCCAGCTTGCCGCCGCCGACGATGATGACGCGCGACAGCCGTTTGTGATGCTCCACGTCGAACAGCCGCATCAGCGACGGCACGCGCTCGTGCAGCGTCACGGCGAAGCACAGGTCGCCCTCGCGCGCCGTCCAGTCGCCGGAGGGCACGAAGCCGTCGTCGCCACGTTCCACGTAGACGATGATGGCCCCCAGCCCCGGATACTTGACGCCCAGCTCGCGCAGGCTCATGCCGCAGATCGGCGAATCGGCCTCGACGCGGAACGCGAAGCTGCCGGCGCGGCCGTTGAACAGCTCCGACGAATGGACGGCGGCGTTGAAGCGCAGCAGCGACGCGATCTCGCGCGACAGCGAACGTTCCGGCGAAGCCAGCACGTCGATGCCGAGGTCTTCGGCCCAGTCGGGCGTGTCGGTGAATTCCAAATCCCTGACGCGCGCCAGCACTTGCCGCACGCCGGCGCGTTTGCCCAGCCAGCAGGCCATCAGGTTCGTCTCGTCGCGATCGGTGCAGGCGATCAGCGCGTCCACATCGCCGCCTTTGACGACGCCGGCCTTTTCCAGCACGGCGGGACGCGCGCCGTTGCCGCGGACGACGCTGACGTCCTGTTCCTCTTCGAGACGGGCGGCGGTCTCGGCGTCGCGCTCGATGATCACCACGTCCCGCCCTTCGGCGGACAGGGTGCGCGCCACCGTATACCCCACGTTGCCCGCGCCTACGACCACTATCTTCATGATCTCACGCTCCTGCGCCGCAGCGGAAAAAACCGCTTCGCGGCGTTCTTTTCTTTGTAATATCAGACAGTTCGGGAACTCCGGTTCAGATTATAGCATAGAGCGACTGCGCCGACGAAGAGGCGGCGCTTGAAGCGGAAAAATTTTTGTAAAAAAATCCCCTCGCCGCGGCGAGAGGATTTTTTTGCGCGAATCAAGCCGTTTTCTTTTTTGTGCGGAGCGCGGGCAGCAGGAGCAGGACGATCAGCGCCCACAGCGCGAGGCAGAGCGGGCGCGTGAAGAAGATCGCCGGCGAGCCGTTGGAGATCGCCAGCGCGCCGCCGAAGCCTTCTTCGGTGATGCGCCCGAGGATCAGACCCAGCACCACCGCGCCGAGGTCGAAACCCATGCGGTGCAGGAAGTAGCCGCCGACGCCGAAAGCCAGCATCGTCCAGACGTCGAACATCATGTTGCGCATCGCGAAGCTGCCCACCACCGAAAGCACGGCGATGGCCGGCACCAGCAGCGAGTTGGGCGCCGTGGAGATCTTGGCAAAAAACGGCGCCAGATAGATGCCGAGGAACAGGAACACGATATTGGCGAGGAACAGCGAGAGAATGAAGCCGTAGGTGATCGTGCCGTACTTGCTGAACAGCTCCGGCCCGGGGATCAGGTTGTTGATCGTCAGGCCGCCCATCAGGCAGGCCGCCACCGAATTGCCGGGAATGCCCAGCGTCAGCATCGGCACCAGCGAACCGCCGACGCAGCCGTTGTTGGCGCTCTCCGACGCGGCTACGCCCTTGGGGTTGCCGCGCCCGAATGATTCCGGCTCCCTGTCGAGCGACTTGGCCGTGTTGTAGGAGATGAAGGCCGAGATCGTCGCGCCCGCGCCGGGGAGCATGCCGACGATCGTGCCGATGACGCCGCCGCGCGCGATCGTCGGCGCCAGCCCCTTGGGCAGCTTGTTGTCCTTCAGCGTCGAAACGTCGGCCGCCAGCTCCTGCACGATGCTGGCCTCGCCGGTCAGGTCGAGCAGCTGGCTGACCGAGAACAGGCCGATCAGCGCGGGGATGTCCTTGACGCCGTCGAACAGCTCCGGCACGCTGCCGGCGAAGCGCGGATAGGCGTCCATCGGATCCATGCCGATCGAAGCGATCAGCAGACCGATCACGCCCGAGATCAGCCCCTTGATCAGATTGCCGCTCGTCAGCGTGACGATGCTCGTCAGCCCCATGACGGCGAGCAGGAAGTTCTCCGGCGGCCCGAAGCGCAGCGAGAACTTGGCCAGCACCGGCGCCACCAGCAGCAGCGCCAGCGTGGAGATGATGCCGCCCCAGAAGCTGGCCACCGTGGCGATCGTGATCGCCACGCCGCCTTTGCCCTTGCGGGTCATCGGGTAGCCGTCGAGCGCCGTGGCCGCCGCGGCCGGAGTGCCGGGCGTGGACAGCAGGATCGACGAGATCGCGCCGCCGAACATGCCGCCGGAATAGACGCCGCCCATCAGCGCCAGACCGACGACGGGATTCATGCCGAACGTGACGGGGATCAGCAGCGCCACGGCCATCGTCGCCGTCAGACCGGGAATGGCGCCGATGATGACGCCTCCCAGCGTGCCCGCGACGATGGCGAGCAGAGGCGCGGGAGCGAACAGGCTCAGCGCCGCTTGAGTGATCATTTCCATGGTCAGCACGCCTCCCTACAAAAGCGCCAGGGCCGCTTTGGCCTTGGCGAGCGAACCTGGCACGTCGGCGAACGTGAATTCCTCGAAAATCCCCAACGGCACCGGCACGCCGAGAAAGCGCACGAACACGCCGTACACCAGCGCCAGCAGCGCGGCCGTGCTGACGACCAGCAGCAGCGGCCGGCGCAGCCCCAGCAGGAACGCGAGGACGAGCATGTAAACGGCGCTGGCCGCATAAAATCCGATGTATTTGAGCGACAGCACATAGACGAGCGTCAGCGCCACCGTGGCGGTAAACGCTCCGGGCGCTTTCACCCACTGCGGCCTGCCGGTTTCCCCGCCGCATAGGGACGCGACGATCAGCAGCGCGCACAAAAACGCCATGACCGCCAGCAGAAACTTGACGTACTGCGAGGCGTGCACGGCGTATGCCGGAAACTTGAGAACTTCGGAATAGATGGCGCCGGCGAGGAAGATCCCCGCGGCGCCGGAAAGGATGCTGACCGTTTTCTTGTTCATGAGGATTCGGATGTCTGCGACGAAAATTTACCAGGGCGCGACTTCGTACGCTTTGTCGGTCGCCGCCTGCAGAGCTTCGAGATACGCCTTGTACGACTCGCCGTTCATCTCGTTGATCAGCAGCACGCCCTTGGCGGCCGCCTGGAACTCCGGATCGGCGATCGTCTTGGTGAACATCTCGCGGATCTTGGCGAGAGCTTCCGCGTCCATGCCGGCGGGAGCGGCAAAACCGCGCGACGAGTCGGAGACCATCGTCGGATAGCCGAGCTCGGCCGTGCAGGGCACGTCGGGCATCATGTCGCTGCGCTTGTCCGCCATCACGGCCAGGCAGCGCATCTCACCGGAGCGGACCTGCGCCTCGACCTGGGAGACGTTCATGAAACCCACCGTGACGTGTCCGCCCATCACGTTGGCCTTGGCTGCGGACGAGCCCTTGGAGGGCACGGGACGCAGCTTGATGCCGAGAGCCTCTTCCGTGGCCAGGCGGGCGAAATCGTCGTCGCCGCCGGGGCCGGATGTGGACGCCGTGCAGTTTTCGTTGTTCTTGACGTATTCGGCCAGCCCCTTCAGATCCATGATCGGGCTGTTGCCGGGCACGACGATCGCGCCCGGATCGGTGACGAGATTGCCGACGTAGTCAAAGCTTGCCAGCGTGTACTGCGCACGCTTGGCGGAGACGTGGGCCGTCAGGTGCGGCGTGTAGAGACAGCCGAACGTGTAGCCGTCCTTCTTGGCGTTGGCGATGGCCTGGAATCCGATCTGGCCGCCGGCGCCCGGCAGGTTGTCGATCACCATCGGCGCACCCAGATACTTCTCGCCGAACTTGGCCAGCAGGCGGGCCATCGTGTCGGTGCCGCCGCCCGCCTCGGAGGGGACGATCACGTGCACCGGCTTTTCGGGATAGGCGGCCGCGGCCGCGCCGGCGCAGCCCACCACAGCGGCGAAAGCAAGTGCAGCAAACAGTTTCTTCATAAAACGATCACTCCGTTCTTTGGATATGATGTTGGTGAAACAAACCGCTTCCCCATTGTACAATTCAGAGAGTTTTTTTTCAAAGGAAAGTTGACGGAAAAAAGAATTTCCTTTGGGAAGCGAAAAACGATCCCGCCGTCGGCGCCTTCGAGGCGGAAAAGCGGCGGCGCTTCGTCCGATGCAGAAGCGCCGCCGCTCTTTATATCGAAATTGTTTAGGGATGAATAATTAGCCCAAATACAACGAAGCAGAGGGAATATTTACATGCGGTCCCTCTCGGGATCGGGTTTGGGTCGCGGTCTCAAAAGGCAGATGCGGGGAATGGCGTTTTTTTCAGCGCGGCTCCACTTCCACGGGCAGGACTTTGGCCGCCTCTTCGGAGATGGTCACGGCGCAGCGCTCGCCTTCGCGGTAGATCTTGTGCGCGTGCGGGTCGTCGATCTGCACGAGGATTTCCGCGCCCCGGTCGTCCTTCAGATATGTCTCCATGCTGTGGCCGAGGTAGACGTTCGTGTTGACCGCGGCGTCGATAAAGCCCGCGCCCGGCTCGGCCACGCCCATCGACTCGGGGCGGCACATCACGGAACACTCGTCGCCGGCTTTCAGCTCTTTCGCCCAGCGCGGGAACAGGCGCGTCTGCCTGCACACGTCGACGGCGCAGCCGTCCGCTTCGATCCCGCGCACGCGGCCGCGGAAGAACGTGACCTTGCCGCAAAACTCGGCCACGAACGCCGAAACGGGATCGAGATAGATCTCGTACGGCGTGCCGATCTGGGCGATCCGCCCTTTCCGCATCACGATGATGCGGTCGGACAGGCTCATGGCCTCGACGCGGTCGTGCGTGACGTAGACGGCGGTGATGCCGAGCCCGCGCTGGATGCGGCGGATCTCGACGCGCATTTGTTCGCGCAGCAGCGCGTCGAGGTTGGAAAGCGGCTCGTCGAGCAGCAGCACGCCGGGATTGACAATCAGCGAACGGGCCAGCGCCACGCGCTGCTGCTGGCCGCCGGACAGGCGGGAGGGCGGGCGCAGCGCCAGCTCTTCCAGACCGACGAGCTTCAGATATTCGCCGACGCGCGAGGCGATCTCCGCGGCGGGGACTTTGCGCAGCCGCAAGCCGTAGGCCACGTTGTCGAACACGTTCATGTGCGGGAACAGGCCGTAGCTCTGAAACACCATGGCCGTGTCGCGCCGGTTGGGCTGCAGCGCCGTGACGTCGCTGCCGCCGAGGAGGACGCGCCCCGTCGTGGGCAGCTCGAAGCCGCCGATCATGCGCAGCATGGTGGTCTTGCCGCAGCCCGACGGCCCCAGCAGCGTCACCAGCTCGCCCGGTTCGATCGTGAAATCGCAGGGGGCCACGGCGGTGACGTCGCGTCCCGTCTGCGCGTCGTGAAAAACTTTCGAGACTCCTTCCAGAGTCACCGAGATGCTTCGTCTCATGGGAATCCTCCGTTTACGGCTCAAAGGAACCTAGACCAGGTTCTTTTCCAGATTTTCGTTTTTGCGCACGATTACGCGCATCAGCCCGAACGCCGCCAGCACGACGACGATCAGCACCGTGGAGAGCACGCTGGCGTAGCCGAAGCGCAGATTCTCGGAAAAGTTCAGGATCAGCACCGTGAGGTGGTTCCACCTGGCCGAGATCAGGAAGATGATGGCGCTGACGGCGGTCATGGCGCGCACGAACGTGTAGGACAGGCTCGACAGGAAGGCGGGGCGCAGCAGCGGCAGCACGACGGTCCTGAAGACCACGGCGCTGTTCGCGCCCAGATCCTGCGCGGCCTCCTCGATGGACGGGTCGATCTGGCGCAGCGAGGCCACGCCGCCTTCAATGCCGACGGGCAGCTCGCGCACCACGTAGTTGATGACGATGATCGCCCCGGTGCCGACCAGCAGCAGCGGATGCTTGTTGAAGGCGAGGATGTAGCTGATGCCGATCAGCGTCCCCGGCAGCGCGAAGGGCGTCATCAGCAGCGCTTCGAGCAGGCGCTTGCCGTGGAACTTCCGCCGCACGAGGATCACCGCCGCCAGCATCGCCAGCAGCCCGGCGATCGGCGTGGCGCAGGCCGCCAGCGTCATCGTGTCGGCGAAGGCGTCTTTGGCGCGCGACAGCGCCTCGGCGATGTTGTCGAGCGAGAACGTGTAATCGATGCCCCAGTTTTTGACGAAACAGCCGGCCACGATCGTGCCGTAGAGGGCGAGCAGGAAAAACGAGATCGTCCATACGCCGGCCGTGAGCGCGCGCTTGCAGGCCGGCGACGTGATCTCGCGCAGGCGGCCCGAGGGCTTGCCCGTCACCGTTACGAACGACGTGCGCGACACCCAGAAACGCTGCGCGAGAAAGGCCGTCAGCGTCGGCAACAGGAGCAGCAGCGACAGCGCCGCGCCCTCGCCGAGGCGGTTCATGCCCGTCACCTCGAGATAGGCTTCGACCGACAGCACCTTGAGGCTGCCGGCGAGGATCATCGGATTGGCAAAGTCGGCCAGCGAGTTGGTGAACACCAGCAGCCAGGCGCTGAGAATACCCGGCGCCGAGAGCGGCAGCGTCACCGTGCAGAACGTCGTCCAGCGCGTGGCGCTGAGGTCGAGCGCCACGTCCTCAAGCGTCGAGTCGATCGCTTCGAGCACGCCCGACAGCGTTAAAAACGCGATCGGGAACATGCCCATCGTCTGCACCACCGTCAGGCCGCCGAGGCCGTAGATGCTCACGTTCGTCCATCCCAGCGCCTTGGAGATCAGGCCGTTGTTGCCGAAGAGCAGGATGATCGACAGCGTCAGAGAGAACGGCGGCGAGATCACCGGCAGCGTCGCCATCGCGCCGAGGAACTTGCGCCCCCTCACATGCGTGCGCGTCAGCACGAAAGCGAAGAGAAAGCCTACCAGCGTCGACAGCGTCGCCGTGCAGACGCCCAATTTCAGCGAGCCGAACAGCGCCTCCAGAGAACTCTTGCTGGACAGGACGCTTCGCCACACGCGCAGGTCAAAGCTGCCGTCGGGCATAAGCGTCAGCCGTACGGCCGAATACAGCGGATAGACGATAAAGACCAGCGCGATCAGCACCAGCCCCAGCACGGAAAAGCTCAGGAAGGCATCGCGGCTGAGGCGGCCGATGCACAGCAGCGCCGCGAACAGGCAGAAACCGCCGACGGCGAACAGCGTCAGCAAATGCTGATACCTAGAGCTGCTTTCGACGTCGAAGCTGAACAGCGCCACGCCGGCAACGTAGCGTTCGGCATCGTATACGGGCGCGAACAGCACCTGCCGCAACGAGCCGCCCACGTCGAAGCGACCGGCGTCGAAGATCTCCTCGTATTCGGCGGACTCGAAGCCGCGCCGAAAAAGCGGCGAGTCCCCGCGCGCGCCGTAAAACTCCGCCAGTTCCGCGCTGCTGCTCTGCGGCGCGCCTTCGCCGAGCGGCACGTACAGCAAATCAAAGCCGCTCTTCTGCTCGCGCAGACGGCCGAGCCAGAGCGCGATTTCCTCCGCCCCCGCCGGCACGCTGGCGAGAGCGCTCTGGATCGCGCTCTTTTGCTGAGAAGCCGCCAGCGAGGCGAACGAGCCGGAAAGGCTGCTCCACACCCACCAGACGCAGCCGCCGAACAGAGCCAGCGCCGCCAGCAGCGGCGGAAGCTTTTTCTTGTACGTCACGGGATCACTTCCTTTTGTATAAAAGCGCACGACGAAACCGAGATACGAAAGACGGGACAAAGTGAAACACTTTGTCCCGTCACAGCGGTTCGGATTCGATTACTTCGCGTCGGGAACTTCGGCGTTCCAGCGGGCCAGCAGGCGGTCCTTGTTGGCGGCGTCCCACACGTCGTCCTGATCCACGAACTTCAGCTCGGAGACTTTCTTGCCGAGCACCGGGATCTCCGCGTCGGCGCCGAGCGGGATCACGTACCAGCCGCCGATGATCTTCTGCCCCTTGGGGCCGAGCACCCAGTCGTAGAGTTTCTTGGCCTCGACCGGTTCGGGGCCGTTCTTGAGCAGCGACATCGAAGCCGTCTCGTAGCCCGCGCCCTCCTCGGGCACGGCCAGCGTCATCGGCGCGCCGTTGACGACCAGCTTGATCAGGTCGTGCAGATAGCCGATGGCGATGGGCACCTCGCCGATCGCGCAGGATTTGCCGGGCGCGGAACCGGACTTTGTGTACTGGTCCATGGCGGCGTTCATCTTTTTGAGGAACTCGAAGCCCTTGTCCTCGTCGTTGCCGTTGATGCGGATCACGTTGGTGACCACGTTGTAGCCCGTGCCGGAGGTGGCGGGATTGGCGACGCGCACCATCCCGGCGTACTCGGGCTTGAGCAGGTCGGCCCACTTCGTGGGCGCGGCGACGTTCAGCGCCCTGGCGCGGTCGTTGTTGGTGGCGAAAGCGATGCAGCCGAGGTACAGCCCCGACCAGCAGTTGTCGGGATCGCGGAAACGCGCGGGCACGTTCTCGGCGGCCACGCGCGAGCGGTACGGCGCCGTCAGCCCCTTGTTCTTGGCGTTGATGTGCAGCGTGCCGACGCCGCCCACCCAGATGGAAGCCTGCGGGTTCTCCTTCTCCGCCTCGATGCGGGCCACGGCCTCGCCGCTGGCCAGACGCACCCAGTTGACCTTAATGCCAGTGTCTTTCTCAAACGCGTCAAACAGCTCTTTGGCAAAAACTTCTTCAAGAGTCGTGTACGCGCTGACCGATTCGGCCGCTTTAGCGGGCTGCGCAAATGCAAAGCACGCGGCGGCTAACGCCAGCGAAGCAAAAACCTCTTTCACGGACATGATAAAAACACACCTTTCAAAGGAATTTTCCCATTTTTGTAGCGGGATTTATTCTTTTACAACACTTTGAGACTTATCTATCTTAGCACAAGTCAAGAGAAAAAACACTCAGTTTCGCATAAAAATACAGCATAAAAGAAAATTTTTCTGATAGGGAAAATCTAAAATTTCCGTGTGGAGAAAACGCTATGGAAAAGAGAGGAGTTCCATAAACTACGGGAATTCTATAACAGCGTGAGGTCTTCTTTTTCGGGAGGAACTGCGATGGGTTCTTCCTGAAATAATCTTTTCAGAATATGAATGCACTCCGCTATAGCCGAAAGCTGTAGATCGTCTTTGCGGTAATAAAGGGAAATATCCCATAAAAAATTATATGGAGGAAGAAGATAATAATAATTGGCATCCAGTTTTGATTGATAAAACTCAACATAATGCTCCGGGAAAATTGTCACTCCCAGCCCTGCTGCCGACATACGTTTTTTTACCTTAAAACTGCGCGATACAAGCACCGGATGAGGCGTTATATTCGCTTTTTTAAAGATCTCATTGCAGACATCGTAAAGCCGCTGTCCTGGCGCGCTCAGAATGTAATCGGCGCCATCAGTAAGCTTGATGTCAATAAGAGGATGTCTCTTACCGCAAATTCTCTTTGCTGCCCTGTTCAAAGGATGCCCCTGCGGAACCGATAAAACAAGTCGCTCCTGCATAAGAAGGATGCGTTCCAGTTGAGGATTTAATACTTTCTGCTTTTTCGACATGACTGCCAAGTCAATTTCATTTTTTAAAAGAGATTCTTCTAATTGCGGTGAGCGGGCTTCATAAGGCTGAAATTTGACGGAAGCTTTTTTCTCCTGATAGATTTTAAACAGGCGTGGAAAAAGATAGGCCCCGATATTGAAAGGGGCTCCTACAATTACGGTTCCTTTTCGTTTCTTTGAAATATTGTCGAGCTGTTTTTCTAAATCGCGGCTGAGCAAGCAAATTTTTTGGCAGGCCTCAGCAAGCAGCTCGCCTTCTTTTGTCGGCACAAAATTGTGCCCATTTCGATAAAACAAATTTGATCCTGTCTGTCCGTTTAAGCGCTGGATCAGTTGGGTTAATGACGGCTGGCTGATACACAATTTTTGCGCTGCCGTACTTAAATTACCTTCTTTAATAATTGTCAGAATATATTCTGCATCTTTGACATTTAAATTGATCATGTCTTACAGCCTCCAAGTTATTAAGGAAACTTATTTTTTTATAGAAAAACCATATTTGACTTATAGTAGTGTAGAGCGATATATTCTACATATCAACATTATTTTAATTAGTTGATGGCATTTATATTTTTTAGGAGGGGTTATGATGAAAAAAACTTTGCTTGCTTGCGCGCTGACCGCCGTAGCCTTCAGCATTCTGGGAATGGACGAGAGTTCTCTTGCGAAAGATCTTGATTATCCCAAGAGGGATATTCGAGTGATCGTCCCCTTTAATGCGGGCGGAAACGCGGATCTTTCTATGAAAGCGCTTGTTGCTGCCGCGAATCACGGAAAATTTTTTAAGGGCGTAAATATGTACGTGGAAAACATCGGCGGAGGCGGAGCCGTTATCGGTCAGACCGCTGGATACAGGGCAAAACCCGACGGATACACGCTGATGCTATATACTTCTTCGCTCATCAACAACGCGCTTTTTAATAATACGAGCTATAAATATGACAGCTTCCTTCCAATCGCCGGATATAATCCTGACCCTGAAGTCCTTTATGTGCCGGCCAATTCCCTTTGTAATACTCTGAAAGATTTTTATGACTATTGCAAAAAAGCTGAATATGTTGTCGGCGTTACTCCGGGACATACGACGGGGCACCATCTAAGAATGATGAATATTGCCGAAGATAACGGATTCAACTTTCAATATATCCATTTTAACAGCGCGTCGGAGCAACTTCTTCAGGTTGTTGGAAATCATGCTGACTTCAGTATGAACACTTGGGGAGCAACGAAAAACGCTTATAAAGACGGAAAGGTAAAGATTTTGGCGATTGCGACCAAAGAAAGAATGGCGGACTGCCCCGAAATTCCGACGTTCGTTGAGCAGGGCGTCAATCTAGTAGACGGCGCAAATCGCGGTATTTGCATCCGTGAAGGCGTTGATCCTGAGATTTATCAGTATCTCGTTGACGAATTCAAAAAAGTTATCGAAACGGACCTCTTTGTCCGGCAGATGCACCAGATTAATGCGATTCCGGCATATCAGACGCCCGAAGAATATAAGAAGTACATGGACGACACATATAGCACGGTGAAGTCAATGACGGAGAAGCTCTCAAAAGAAGTTGAGAAATAGTCAAAAATAAAGGCTGTACTTTTAAGAAGGTGTCTCAAAAGTTGTCAATTCGATTAAGAGACGCCTTTTTGAGGAGGCGCGAAGCATCCATGAAAAAAGAAAAACTCTCAAATATCTTATTGCCGCTATTTCTGGCTTTTTTCTCAGTGTATATTTTTATTGAAGGGCTTGCATATCGTGGAAACGATAAATATTTCCCCATGCTTCTGGGGTGTTTAGTTTTTATCGTGTCAGTTTGGATGATCATAGAGGAGCTTGCGGAAAAAGGGAAGCCGATTAGTTTCTCCGAGATTAATTGGAAAGGTATTCTCCTATCGATTGCAGCAATGGTTGCATATGTCTTCCTTTTCCCAAGGATCGGCTACGTGGCGTCAACCTTTTTGTTAGGATTTTGCATCATAAAGGGGCTTGGTTATAAAAGCTGGATAGGCGCTATTTTGTGGCCCGCCTTTCTTGTTGGAGTCACGTTTGTTATTTTTAAGATTTTGCTGAAAGTTCCGCTGCCGACTTTATTGGGTGCTTAAGGGGGCCGTATTTATGGATGCTCTGTTAAATCTTTTTTCTGGCATTGGCAATATTTTTACCGCTCCGCTTGATATTTTCCTTTTGGTCGCCGGCACGGCCCTTGGCGTGTTAGTAGGCGCTCTGCCCGGCCTGAACAGTTCCATTACTATGGCAGTGTTGATCCCCATTACCTACGGGATGGATCCCGGCGCTGCTCTGTGTCTTCTTGCGGGAATCTATACGGGTTCTACGTGTGGAGGCAGCATTTCCGCCATCCTTCTGGAAATTCCGGGAACGGGCGCGGCCGTTGTAACAGCTTTTGACGGCTATAAAATGCAACGGCGCGGCGAGGGAGGATTAGCGCTTGGCATTACGGCGGTCAGCTCCGCTGTCGGCGGCGTTATCGCGGCGGTGGTCTTGTGCTTTGGAGCTCCGTTTATTGCCGAACAAGCGCTAAAGTTTGCTCCGCCTGAGTATTTTGCGCTGTGTCTAATGGGTTTTGCCTCTGTTATCGGCATGAGCACAGGGCGCATATCAAAAAATATCATGGCAATTCTGCTCGGACTGTTGATCAGCATTATAGGAATTAGCCCTCAGGGCGGCATCAAACGTTTTACGTTTGGTTTCAATGTTCTGCTGGAAGGCGTTCCTCTGGTTCCGATGCTGATTGGTTTGTTTGGAATCAGTGCCCTTTTGGGCGTTATCGCGGATATGAAACCTTTGCAAAGAGCGGGAAATGCCGCTTCTATTTTAAAAGAAACCGCAAAGCGCGTTCGTATGGCCTATCCTGATAAAAAAATGATTTGCAGTTTTCTTCCCATCTGGATGCAATCAACCGTGATTGGCAATATCGTTGGTGCTATCCCTGGAGCAGGCATGACCGTTGCTATTTTTATGGCTTATGATCAGGTAAAACGCTATCGTCCTGATTTGAAGTTTGGAACGGGCGTTCCTGAAGGGATCGCGGCGGTTGAGTGCGCCAATAATTCAGTCGTCGGTTCGTCAATGATTCCTCTGCTGGCACTTGGCGTTCCGGGAAACGCGGCCTCGGCGCTTTTCTTGGGGGCCCTGCTTATTCAGGGGCTTCGCACCGGCCCAAATTTCTTTGTTCACAGCGCAAGCGTTGCATACACCTTAATCGCTGCGTTTCTGCTCGCGAGCATTTTGTTGATTCCCGTTATGCACCTTTTCGTCAATTACTGCGCAACGTATGTTTTGTCATTAAAACGTGAAGTTCTGAACGGATTAATCCTGATTTTATGCGTTACAGGTGCTTTTACGACTGGGAACAATTATCAGTTCATCATGATTGCTGTTGTTTTCGGGATAATCGGCTTTATCCTGAAGAAGTATGAAATTCCATTTGGCCCGCTCATTCTTTCAATTGTTCTTGGAAGCATGGTAGAAAGTTATTACATAGGGACGATGGTCATGTTCCGTTCAAATGTCATGCTGATCTTTAGTCGTCCCATTTGCGACGTTCTGCTTATCCTGGCCGTTATATTCCTTCTCATGCCGATTTGCCGCGCCTTGCGCAAAAGAAGAAAAAAGGCGTAGTTTCTGAAGAAATTTCCAAGGGAGTGTTTTTATGAAGATCAAAAAAGTTGATGTCTATATGCTTGATGCCACAGTTCAGAGGACTAGCCGCCGTCCCATCATTGCCCGCGTTCATACCAATGAGGGGCTTTACGGCGATGGAGAAGCTGGCGTTGCCTTAGGAACGGGGGCTCCTGCAGCTTATGGAATGGTTAAAGATCTTGCAAGGCTGATCATCGGAATGGATCCGATGAATACGGAGCAAATCTGGCACCGTTTGTTCAAGAGTTCTTTCTGGGGAATGGGCGGCGGCCCGGTTGTTTTTGCGGGAATCAGCGCTCTTGATATCGCTCTTTGGGATATTAAAGGAAAAGCTCTGGGCGTGCCTGTCTACCAGCTTTTAGGCGGAAAATGCCGCGATGACGTGCGTTGCTATGCCTCGCAGCTCCAGTTTGGCTGGTACGATAAAATCGGACCGTGGGGCAAAACAGAAGATTATGTAAAAATTGTCGAATACGCTCTGTCTCAGGGGTACGATTGCGTAAAAATTGACTTTACGCAGTTTGACCGCGACGCAAAACGCCTTCCGATGACGGCTGCAGAGGGAATCCTTACGCGTCCGTTTATTAACATGATTGACGAGCGCCTGGGCGTCATTCGTAAGGAGCTTGGCGATGACTTTGATATTATTGTTGAGAATCATTGCCGCACCGATGCGATCAGCGGCGTTATGATCGGAGAGCTTTGCGATAAATACAAAGTGATGGCTTATGAAGAACCCGCAATTCCGCTGAATCCTGATATGCACAAGGTAATCCGTAATAAAATCCATACACCGATTGCATCAGGTGAGCGCATTTTTGGCACATGGGGATTTTACAATTTCTTTAAGCAGGATGCTGTTCAGCTTATTCAGCCTGACATCTGCAACTGCGGCGGCTTAACGGAAGGGAAGAAGATCTGCGATATGGCGGCGGTTTTTGACGCAACGGTTCAGGCCCACTGCGCAGGTTCTCCCATTTCTACGGCGGCGGCGCTTCAACTTGAAGCAGCGATCCCAAATTTCTGCATTCACGAACATCATTTCCGCAGTACTCAGCCGGCGCTGACTGTTCTGTGTAGGTATGATTATCAGCCGGAGAACGGCCGCTATGAAATTCCTAATATTCCTGGAATCGGTCAGGAACTTTCACAGCACGCGATTGATACCGCCCTAATGCATGATTGCGTTGACGAGTTCTGGAGAGGTTTGTAAAACTTAAAAGACTCCATCTTCTTTGATTCAAAATAGTTGGATAAAAACACGCCGTTTGTTATGCTAAGTATAACAAACGGCGTAATTTTTTTATAAAAGAGCGAGAAATGATTTGTTTAGCCGAACTGGGAACTATTTAAAAATATTTTAGCTTGCACTATTCCAATAAAATAACACTGGCAGCAACAAGAACAAAGGCGAAGAACGAAGCGTCACGTTTGTCGTAGCGGATGAAAATTCTACGGAATCATTTGATTTTCTGAAAGAAACATTCGATCAGGTGTCGTTCCTTGTAAACATGCTCATCTATAAACCACAGTTCGGGAT
>PPYE01311386.1_pt1 | contig 28211 bp, 23 predicted proteins | sample 1559881 | NCBI WGS metagenome assembly PPYE01 (sample SAMN08240022, study PRJNA423297) | Human gut metagenome, whole genome shotgun sequencing project. | reverse complement strand
AACGACTTACAACTAATGCCAACTTCTGAGCTTCCATTTTTTTGCTTATTCGGTCTCACATCATTGACTAACGTACAAATCAAGGACGACGGCTTTCCCCCTATAGGCGCAGAAGCAGATAGGCGCAGGACAAACTGACGATCTGCAGGAAGCTCAGGGCCATCAGCACCCCGAACGGCGACAGACCTTTATCCAGCAGACGATGATGAATATGACTCCGGTCAGGATAAAAAGGCGATTTTCCCGCGGCAACGCGACGCACGATCGCCGCCAGAGTGTCGATCACGGGCACGCCGCCGACGAAAAGCAGCACCGCGCAGAGCTTGTAAATGCCGAGATCCATCGGCAGCAGCCAAAGCATCGCCACGGCCGCGGTAAAGTAGCCCAGCAGGTAGACGCCGCCGTCCCCCAAGAAAGTCCTCGCCCTGGGAAAATTCCAGAAAAAGACCCCCGCGATCATGGCGATAACCGGCACGACCTCGGTCGAAGCGCTCATCCAGCCGATAAAACTCAGACTGAGGAACGCCATGGAAAGAGCCAAGCCGTTGATGCCGTCGATAAAGTTGTAAGCGTTCGTCACGCCGGCGACCCAGAACAACAGGACGCCCATATGCAGCGCATCCTGTTGTCCCACCATGAGCAACGACACGGCGGCGGCAAAGAAATGCACGACCAGCCGTCCGAACGGGGACAAAGAAAGCATGTCGTCCAGGTAGCCGGCAAAAAAAACGATCGTTGCGCCGGTCACGATGATCCTCAGTTCGAACGAGACCCGGGCAAAAAGCAACGCCCACATCAGCAAGCCGCTCCACAAAACAAGCCCGGCGCCGCGCGGCACCGGGGCACGATGGATCTTGCGCTGATCCGGATAATCCATCATGCCGTAACGCTCCGCCAGCATGATGGCGATGGGGGTCATCCCGCCGCCCCACAACAGAAAGATCAGAAAAAGCCAGAAAGGCTTCATCAACGAGTTCCGAAAATACGGTCTCCTGCGTCGCCAAGGCCGGGAACGATATAACCGTGCTCGTTCAGATGACTGTCAAGAGACGCGACGAAGATGTTCACGTCGGGATGCCGCTCGTGCACGACCGAAACGCCCTCGGGCGCGGCGATCAGACAGACCAGAGAGATTTTTTTGCCGCCGCGCTTTTTGATCAGGCTGATGGCTTCCGCCGAGGAGCCGCCGGTCGCCAGCATCGGATCGAGCAGGAAAATGTCGCGCTCCTCGATATCGCCCGGGAGCTTGCAGTAATACTCCACCGGCTGAAGCGTCTCCGGATTGCGGTAAAGGCCGATATGCCCGACCTTCGCGTTGGGGATCAGATTCAGCACGCCCTCCATCATGCCCAGCCCGGCGCGCAGGATCGGCACGATCGCCAGTTTCTTGCCCGCCAGCGCATAGGCTTTGGTGCGCGTAATCGGAGTTTCCACGTCGATCATCTTCAGGGGCAGATCGCGGGTGATCTCGTAGACCATCAGCGAAGCGATCTCCGCCACCGTCTCGCGGAACGTTTTCACCGGGGTGTTCTTGTCGCGGATAATGCTCAACTTATGCTGCACGAGCGGATGGTCGAAAACCACCACCTGGCCGGCCTCGTTCATAAAGGCCCGATTCGTGCTGCGTTCGTAGGCGCAGATCTTCTGCGTGCGGCGCACATGGCGTCCACCGTCGAATTCGGTCGCCAGCCAGGTATCGACGATTTCCATCGCCGTCGGCTCATCGATGACGCGCGCCCCCAGGGTCAGAACGTTGGCGTTGTTGTGACGACGACTCAGGGCCGCCACCTCTTTATTCCAGCAGTCCGCCGCGTAAACTCCCGAGACTTTGTTGGCGGCGATCTCCATGCCCAGTCCCGTACCGCAGACCAGAATGCCGCGGTCGGCGTCGCCGTGAGCCACGCTGCGCCCCACCTGCAGAGCGATATCGGTATAGTCGCAGGAAACCTCCGCCGTGTCGGTGCCGAAATCCTGGACTTCCCAACCGTCGCGGCCGGTCAGATGGGCCAAGATTTTCTGTTTCAGATCATATCCCGCGTGATCGGAACCAATAAGAATTTTCACGATAAAATTTCCCCCTCAAAAGAAGTTGACTCGCCGACCTTCAAGCATTTATACAGAACAACGCTATTTTGCCACACTTGCATAAAAAAAGCGAGGTCATCCACGAAAAGTGAATGCCTCGCTTTCGGAACCGGCAGTTTTCAGCCAATAACGACGAGAACGTCGCCGCTGTTCACGGCCGAGCCTTCGCTCACACGAATCTCAAGCACCTTGCCGTCGCGGCCGGCGGGGATTTCGTTTTCCATCTTCATGGCCTCGAGGATCAGAAGGTTATCATTGGCCGACACGGTGTCGCCCACCTTGGCAAGAACGCGCAGGACTTTGCCGGGCATAGGCGCCGTCACTTCCGTGCTGCCCGCCGGAGCGGCAGCGGCCGGCGCCGCCACCGGAGCGGGGGCAGCCTGGGGCGCAGGAGCCGGAACAGGAGCGGCAACGGGCGCCGCCGCAACGGGCGCTGCCTGAGGCGCCGCGACAGCAGCGGCGCCAGCAAGAGGCTCAACGTTTACGTCATAGGACTTGCCATTCACGGTAATCTTATACATCGACATTATGAGTATCCTCCTCAGTTGTTTTTCGATGAGATGATATTTTTCGGATTTCAGGCGCACTGACCTGAACCGTCAGTCACTTAATTCCAGCGGTCACAGAGAGCTCCCTGGAGCGCTTCGATGCGTCCGCAGGCGATCCATGCCGTTTCGTCGCGGCCGATCAAATGCACCCCGGCCGGAACGATCGACCTGATGGACATCGTGGTCCCCGTCTGCGCCGCGATCGCCGCCGCGATAACGGCCACGAGTTCGTCGTCCGAGGCCGCTCCGGCGCGAGCGGGAACAGAGCCTGCAGCGACTTGCGCAGGCGCGGAAACAGCCGCCGGGGCTTTTCCATTGCCGGCGACCTTGGAAACGACGCGCATGGCAAAGATAACCAACGTCAGTCCCGCCAAAACAAGGAAAACGACGCTGAAGGCGATCAGGGAAAGAGCCGTAGCACCGCCCATTCCTTCAAAGGACGCTGCTAATGTTTTTACTGCTCCGGTAGCGGGCATCGCTCTTCCTCCTCACTAGTTGGGCATGACGCCGTGCTTCTTGCGGGGCAGGGCCTGACGTTTTGTGCGATGAGCCTTCAACGCCTGGATGACTTCGTAGCGAGTTTCTTCGGGGAGGATGACCTTGTCGACGTAGCCGCGGCTGGCCGCCTGATACGGCGTCGCGAAGGCGTCTTCGTACTCGCTGATGAGCTCGGCGCGCTCAGCCTGAGGATCCTTGGCCGCTTCGATCTCCTTGCGGAAGATGATATTGGCCGCACCGGCCGCTCCCATGACGGCGATCTGCGACTGCGGCCAGGCAAGGACAGAATCGGCCCCCAGCGCCTTGGAGCACATACCGATGTAAGCGCCGCCGTAAGCTTTGCGCATTACCACCGTGATCAGGGGCACGGTCGCCTCGCTGTAAGCGTACAGCATCTTGGCGCCGTGGCGGATGATGCCGCCCCACTCCTGCGCCTTGCCGGGCAGGTAGCCGGGGACGTCGACGAACGTCACGATCGGAAGGTTAAAGGCGTCGCAGTGACGGATAAAACGGCTCGCCTTGTCGGAGCAGTCGATATCGAGACATCCCGCCATCACGCTGGCCTGATTGGCGACAATGCCAACCGGCAAACCGTCGAAGCTGGCATAGCCGATCACAATGTTCTTGGCCCACATCGCCTGAACCTCGACGAACTTGCCGTCATCAACCACCGCCTTGATCACGCTGTGCACATCGTATCCCTTGTTGGAGTCGGTGGGCACCATGGTGCGCAGGGCCATCTCCGCGCGGGAGACAGGGTCGCTCGTCGCCACGCGGGGCGCGTCGCCCATGTTGTTGCTGGGCAAGTAGCTCAGCACGTCACGAACCTGCTGGAAACATTCCTGCTCCGAAGCCGCAAAGAAATGCGCGTTGCCGGACCGGCTGTTATGAGTTTTGGCGCCGCCCAACTCCTCGCTGGAAATCTCTTCGCCGGTCACCGTCTTGATGACGGCGGGGCCCGTGATATGCATGATGCTGATCTTGTCAACCATAAAGATGTAGTCCGTCAGAGCGGGACTGTACACCGCGCCGCCGGCCGTCGGACCGACGATGACCGACATCTGCGGGATGATGCCGCTGGAAATGGTATTGCGGTAAAAGATTCCACCGTAGCCGTCCAAAGCGTCAACGGCTTCCTGAATGCGGGCTCCGCCGCTGTCGTTGATGCCGACGATCGGACAGCCGTTGCGAAGGGCAAGGTCCATGACTTTGCAGATCTTGGCGGCATGCATCTGTCCCAGAGAACCGCCGAGGACCGTAAAGTCCTGGCTGAAAACGTAAACGATGCGCCCGCCGACCGTGCCGTAGCCGGTAACGACGCCGTCGCCTAAATATTTTTTGTTCTCCATGCCGAAATTCGTGCAGCGATGTTCCACAAATTCGTCAAGCTCGACAAACGATCCTTCATCCATGAGGAGATCGATTCTCTCACGAGCCGTGAGACTGCCCTTGGCCTTGTGCTTGGCAACGGCCTTCTCGCCGCCGCCGGCCGCCGCCTTGGCGCGCTTGTCGAGAAGTACATTGCAAAGCTCATCGATGGTTTTTACCGCCATACTGGTACCTCCTTGAAAAATATGAACTGCCGTTAACGCCGTTTATCTTTAAACACTCATCAGACGTCAATCCGCGAGGCGCTTGACAAGAATAGACTTCGCCCTTTGGCTTCACCGAAAAAACAATAACCATACTCTATCAGTAATTCGGGCAAAGTCAATCACGAATCGCCTCTCGTTTTACCGTGTGCACGGGGACTGCGGAGGAAAGCGAAACCGCCTACAAATAATAACAGAGAATAACGAAAAAAGCTCTTATTCTTCTTGCTGAATTCTTAAAAAAACGAGAGAAGCGCGTCCGACAGAATTTTAAACATATCGAAAGCCAAGGAGCGCTCCGAAAAACATCAGCAGTCCGCCGACGAGGCAGAACCACAAGACCGAGCGAAGGTAAAGCAGCATCGTGCCGCTCCCGGGGTAACGGCCCGTCTGAATGCCGCGGATCAGCTTTACAAGGAAAAAAGTCGCCGCAAAGAAAACAAGGCCCAACAAGGCCTGAAAATTCAGGGCAGGAAGTCCCATGATGATCTTTTTTTCCACGTTTTCCCTCCTGGGCGCGAAGATACGACGATAATATCACAATCCAATATTCCCATGGCAAGGAATTGACGCTGATACTGAATTTCAATGAAACAGCACCATTGAAACTCAGTGTCAATGATCGCGGCGACAACAAAAAAGACAGGCAGAAAATTTATCTTTCCGCCTGTCTTTTTTGTTGTCGCCGCGCCGCCGGCGCCATGAAAAGGCACGAAGCCTTTTTAACGAAACCGATATCAATCCTGAAAATGAATCTGTTTCAATATGTCCACCGCCACCTGAAGCGCCCGCTTGCCATCCGAAATTCCGACCAGAGGCTGGCGCCCTTCGCGCACGCAGGTCATAAAATGTTGAAGTTCCTGTTTGAGCGGCTCCCCTTTCGGCAGCAGAGGGTGTTCGATCACCTCGATCAAACTCCCGGCGGCCGACGTCTGCGGCGCGTGATGAACCATTACGTCCTGAGTTTCAAAGTTCACGGAATAGTACTTGTCGCGGCACATGACATCCATCTGGCGCAGACGGCGTTCCGCCACCCGGCTTACCTGAATGTCCGCGATCGCCCCCGACCTGAAAGCGATCTGAGCGACGGCAAGATCTTCGTGATTCGTGCGAATCTTGCGTCCCATCGCGTTGATCGCCGCAATTTCGGACTTCACGAGCGAAAGCACGATATCGATGTCGTGAATCATCAGATCGAGCACGACCCCCACATCGCCGATCCGTGACGAAAAGGGGCCCTGGCGACGCGACTGAATGCAGAGCGGATCGTTTTTGATCTCGCCGTCAAGATAACGAATCGCGCTGTTGAACCGCTCCACGTGCCCCACCTGGAGAACGATGCCGTTGTCCCGGGCGATATCCAAAAGCGCCGAAGCCTGCTCCACGGTGCTCGTTACCGGTTTCTCGATCAACAGGTGGATTCCCTGCCGGGCCAGACGGCCGGCCACGTCAAAATGAGCAACGGTCGGGACGACAACGCTGATCGCTTCGGGTCTCTGTTCGCTGACGAAACGTTCCACGTCGGTATAGGCCGGCACGCCATACTGCGCGCCAATATCCTCTGCGGCTGAAAGAGAGCTGTCAACGACGCCGACCAGCTTTGCTCCCATCAGTTCTTTGTATATGCGCGCGTGGATACGGCCAAGATGCCCTACCCCGATGACGCCAACTCTGATACTCCCCACATGATTCACCCCGTTTTATATGTTACACCGCTCTTTTTATCTTATCACGTACACTCCGACTTTTGTGGCCTTTCAGTCTGTATCGTAAGAAGCATTCGCGGGTCGCTTTCCCGGGTGGAACGCCTGTGGGAGTAGAACAGTTCGGTCTGGCAGCACGTGCACTGGGATTCGAGGAAGATATGTTCGTCAGGAACGCGCTGTTCCCGCAACTGCTCGGCGATCTGTCTTTTCAGGTCGATCAACGCGTAATCGCCCGCCACGCGGACGGCCCGCGCGACAAAAACTTTCAGGGCCTCCGCGGTGGAAGGATCTTCCCGGCGGCGACTGTAACACGTTCCGGAAATACACGGCCCCACCCACGCATAAAGGTCCTGCGGAGCGGCGCTGCCAAATCTTTCGCGGGCCAGCGCCATTCCCGAAGCGCAGATATTTTTCAAAGTCCCCTTGAAACCGGAATGCAGCGCCAGAATCCAGGGAGCTTCCCCAAGCGAGAGAATCACGACCGGCGCGCAGTCACCATAGCGCAGGCCGCAGGTCGCGTCTCCAGGCGCGATCAGCAGACCGTCGGCCTGATCTTTCTCAGGATAAAGGAGCGCCCGATCTGCGGAAATCACGCGCGCGCCGTGGACCTGGCTGAGCAAGACGAACGGAGCACGCGCCGCCAGGCGTTCGATCTCTTCCTGCGCGCTGACGCCTTTCAAAGAGATCCGCACATGAAAGGGCGCCTGCGGGGGCAGCGGATAATCGTAAAAACCGTGATGCGACGCGATCGTAAAAGATTTACAGCCATCCATCGTCCTTTATCCGCCTCCTGACCGTGCCGATGAAGTACAGACTTCCGCAAAGAATCACGGGATTGCCCAGCGCCATGGCGTTTTTCAGAGCCGTCCGCGGATCTTTCACCGCCAGCGGTTCGCGTTTCCACGGGAAAGCGGCCGCCGTCCGCGCCAGAATCTCGGCGTTCTCGCAACGCGGCGCACCTTCAAGCTCCACGCAGAACAGCCGCGCCTGCGGAAACGCCCGGGCATACAGTGCCAGCGAGGCGGCGTAATCCTTATCGGCCATTGACGTGTAGACAAAGCTGAGCGGCCGGTCGCCGTAAAGCGCTTTCAGCGACCGGATCAATGCGGCCGTGCCATGGGGATTGTGGGCGCCGTCCAGAATCACGTCAGGATTACGGTGCATGACTTCCATACGTCCCGGCCAGGAAACTTCCGCCAGTCCCTTTTCCATCGCCGCGGCGTCACACGGCAGTTTATCGGAGATTATTTCCAGGGCACGCAGCGCCAGCGAGGCGTTTTCGGGCTGATGCAGCCCCGCGAGTCGGACGAAGCAGCGCCGCGTCCCCCGCGGGCTCGCGTAGATAAAGCGATTCCCGTCCAAAGAGGTTTGAACGCCGGCAATCCGACAGTGCTCGGAAAAGATCTCGCCGACCGCGCTCACTTCCGCACAACGGCGGCGGAACTGTTCGTTCAGCGCCGCCTCGCCGCCGCAGTACAGGGCTCTTCCGCCCGGCTTGACGATGCCGAACTTCTCCGCGGCGATCTCGCTCAGACTGTTGCCGAGCAAATGCATGTGATCCATCCCCAGCGGCGTGATAACGCTCAGCAGAGGCCGGCGCAGCATGTTCGTGGCGTCGAGCCGTCCGCCCAGCCCCGTTTCGATCACCGCGGCATCGACCTTCTCCCGCTCGATCAGCCAGAAAGCGGCCGCCGTCAGCGCCTGAAAATATCCCAGACGGACCTCCGGCAGCTTTTTCAAAACCACGCTGATCCGCTCCAGAGCGTCCAGCCATTTCTCGCCGCCCAACATCTGCCCGTCGATCAGGAGCCGCTCGCCCAAACACGTCAGATGCGGGCTCGTGTACAGGGCCGTTTTGTATCCTGCGGCGCGCAGCATGGAATCGAGGCAGGCGGCCGTGGAGCCTTTGCCGTTCGTTCCGGCGATATGAATGGCAGGAAATCTCGACGGATCTCCAAGTTCCTCAAAAACTTTCTCTACAAAAACAAGCCCCGAAAGCGACTCGGGGCTTGTCAGGGAGTTCAGGCGCTTTTCGACAGCATCCCAGCACTCGAAACGATCCATTTTAATCGCTTATTCCTCGGACAAGCTGGCAATGTTTTCGAGAATGCGAACGCGGCGGCTCTTCGACTCGTCGGCGCGCTGGCGTTCCGTCTCGACGACGTCCTCCGGAGCTTTGGCCACAAAGCTTTCGCTCGAGAGTTTCTTCTCGCTGCGGGCCAGATTGGCCTCGACCTGCTTCAGTTCCTTTTGCAGGCGCTCGACCTCCGCTTTCGGATCGAGCAGATCGCCCACGGGCAGGAACACCTGCCCGGCCCTGACGATGGAGCTCAGCGCCAAATGCGGTTTGGGCGCGTCGGCAGCGACGACTTCGACGGCGTCGACCTTGGCGGAGAGTTTGATCAGGTCGAGATTGGCTTCGAGCACCGGCTCAAAGTCTTTGCCGGGACCGCGCAGCACAACGCGCCGCACGTTCTGGCTGGGCGGCAGTCCCGCTTCGGCGCGCAGGTTGCGGATGGAGCGGATAAATTCCTGAAGCTCGTCCATCTCCGCGACCGACGCCCGGTCAACGGCGTAGGCGGCAGCGTCAGGCCAGGACTCCAACTCCATCGGCTTCTCGCCAAAGGCAAAGGCGTGCCACAGTTCCTCGGTCACAAAAGGAATAAAAGGATGCAGCAGACGCAGAGCGTCCTTGAACACGCGCAGCAGCACGCGTTTTGTCGTCTCCTGGCGCTCGGGGCCTTCGTCGCCGTACAGCGCCGGCTTGGAAAGCTCGATGTACCAGTCGCAGAAATCGCCCCACATGAACTCGTAAAGTTCGCGCGCGGCTTCGCCGACGAAGTATCCGTCGATATCCTTCGTCACGACGTCGTCAAGGCGGCGCAGCCGTTCGAGGATCCAGCGGTCATGGAGGCGCATGTGCTTGGGATCGGGCTGTCCTTCATGGTCCTCGTCGCCGAGACTCATCAGCGCGAAACGACTGGCGTTCCAGATCTTGTTGATAAAACGTTTGTAGTTTTCGATCTTCGCAGGGCCAAGCAGGATGTCGCGGCCCTGCACCGTCAGAGCCGCGACGGTAAAACGCAACGCGTCGGCTCCGTACAGCTTGATCATGTCGATGGGGTCGATGCCGTTGCCCAAGGACTTGCTCATCTTGCGTCCCTTTTCGTCGCGCACCAGAGCATGGATGAAAATATCATGGAAAGGCACCTCGTCCATGAACTCCAGCCCCATCATGATCATTCGCGACACCCAGAAGAAAATAATGTCGAATCCCGTGACCATGACCGACGTCGGATAGAAATATTTCAGTTCCTCGGTCTTTTCGGGCCAGCCCATCGTGGAAAACGGCCACAGCGCGCTGCTGAACCACGTGTCCAGAACGTCCTCGTCCTGTTTCAGACTTTTGGAACCGCACTTCGGACAGCGCTCGGGATCGTGTTCGGCAACGACGATATGGCCGCAGTCTCCGCAGGTCCAGGCGGGAATGCGATGCCCCCACCACAGCTGACGGGAAATGCACCAGTCGCGCACGCCGTCCATCCACTGATAATACGTCTTATCCCACTGCGGCGGGACCCAGCGCATGTGCCCGGCCTTCGATTCCGCGACGCCGCGCTCGGCCAGCGGGGCCACCTTGACGAACCATTGCTCCGACAAGTAAGGTTCCACGGTGGTACCGCAGCGGTAGCAATGGCCGACCTGATGAGGCAGCTCTTCGATCTTTTCGAGCACGCCTTCGCCCTGCATGATCTCCACGCTCTTGACGCGCGCTTCGGCTACGGACATGCCTTCCATTTCCTTGGCGGCTTCGGTCATGTTGATCATATGGCCGTCCTCGTCGATCACCTGAATCGGTTCGAGATCATGCGTGCGCCCGACCTGAAAGTCATTGGGATCGTGCGCCGGCGTGATTTTCACGAAGCCGGTTCCGAAAGCGGGATCGACCATGCGATCGGCGATGACGGGAATCGCCCGTCCGCCGGTCATCTTGCCGTCGACACGCCGTCCGCCCGTCATCGGCACGATCACCTCGCGGCCAACCGCATAGGCGTGCGCTTCGTCACCGGGATGCACCGCCACCGCGACGTCGGCGATGATCGTTTCCGGACGCGTCGTGGCGATCATGATGTACTCGTCGCTGTCCTTGAAATAATAACGGACATAGTACATGTGCCCCATCTCTTCGGAATGCTCCACCTCGATGTCGGAGAGCGCCGTATGGCAGCGCGGGCACCAGTTGACAATGTATTTCCCTTTGTAGATCAAACCTTTTTCATAGAGGCGGCAAAACACCGTACGAACGGCTTTGGAAAGCCCTTCGTCCATCGTGAAACGCTCGCGCTTCCAGTCGCAGGAATCGCCCAGGCTTTTCATCTGATTGACGATGCGGTCGCGGTACTCCTCTTTCCATTCCCAGGTTCTTCTCACAAAGGCCTCGCGCCCCAAAGCGTGCCGCGACGTGCCCTCTTTGGCGAGACGACGCTCCACCACGTTCTGTGTGGCAATGCCGGCGTGATCCGTCCCGGGCAGCCAGAGCACGCTGTATCCGCGCGCTCTCTTGTAACGCGCCAGAATATCTTGAAACGTATGGTCATAGGCGTGCCCCATGTGCAGCGCTCCGGTAACGTTCGGCGGCGGCAGCACGATCGAGAAAGCTTTCTTCTCCGGATCAATCTTTGCGTCAAAAAGATTTTGATCCAGCCACCACTGATACCATTTTCCCTCAAGAGGCGCGGGGTCGTATGTTTTCGACAGCTCTGTATTGCGCGAGGCCATTTATTTTTCCTCCCTAGTCAAAGTTGAACTTATTTCAGCGCAGTGGTCAGATACAGATCGATCTGCGCTTTCAGAGCTTCAATCGTCGCGGGCTCGTCGACTGAACAGGCCAAAGGCAGATTCCACGAATAAAGGCCCGTTTCGACATACTTCATGATCACGCTCTTACGTTTCGTTTTTGCAATCTTGTCGGCTTTGGTGAAAACGACCTGCATCGGCACGTCCAAAGCCTTGAGCCATTCCTGAAGTTCACGGTCCTTATCCAGCAGGCCGTGCCTGATATCCACCAGATGAACCACCAGGGCCAGAGTTCCCCGGCGTTCGATATAGCCCTCGACCAGCGAAGCCCAGCCTTTGCGTTCGTCCTTGCTGCGGGACGCGTAGCCAAATCCCGGCAGATCGACGAGCGTAAAGGGATGAGGCGCCTGAACGTCGAAGAAATTGACGCTGCGGGTCATTCCCGGCTCCGAACTGACGCGAGCCAGTTTTTGTCCGGCCAGTTTGTTCAGCAGCGAAGATTTGCCGACGTTGGAACGCCCCGCCAGGGCGACTTCAGGCAGGCTCCCTGCGGGAAACTGCTGGATTTTATAGGCGGTACAGCGCAGCAACGCCTTCCAGGTGATCATCGTCCGCCCTCCAGCACCTTTTCGAAGACTTGCGCCGCCTGAGAGACGAAAACATAATGAACGTCCTGTTTGATCCAGGGTTCCATGTCTTCCGCGTCGGCCCGGTTCGCTTCCGGTACGAACAGATTATAAATGCCGTAGCGTTTGGCCGCCAGTGTTTTTTCGCGCAGTCCGCCGATCGGCAGCACGTCGCCGCGCAAGGAAATTTCCCCGGTCATGGCGTAGCCGGGACGATATTTTGCGCCGCTCAACGCGGAGAAAAGAGCGATCGCCATGGTGATGCCAGCCGAAGGCCCGTCCTTTGGGATGGCGCCTTCGGGGACGTGAAGATGCAGCCCCGTCGCCCCCCATTTCGGCTCGGCCTGTTTCGTCAGCTTACGCCAATGAGACTTGAGGAATCCCAGCGCGGTCATCGCCGATTCCTGCATGACCTTGCCAAGATTGCCGGTCAGCTGCAGTTCTCCCTTGCCGGGCATCTTCACGGCTTCGATGATCAGGACGTCGCCGCCGGCAGCCGTCCAGGCCAGTCCGACGGAAAGCCCCGTCTGCGGCTCTTTGGGAATTCTCACGTCCGGGCGGTGAGGCGCGCCCAGATACCCCGCCAGATCTTTGACTCCAATGCTGACTTTTCGCGAAGCTTCGCCCCGTTCTTCCCGTTCCAAAGCCGAGCGGGCGATCTTGCGGAACAGCGTGGACAGGCGACGGTCGAGCTCGCGCACGCCGGATTCGTGAGAATAATCGGCAATGACGGCTTTCAGCGCCGCCGACGAAAGGACAGCGTCTTTCTTCGTCAGGCCGCTTTCCCTGTAGATGCGAGGCAGCAGATGGTCTTTGGCGATGTGATACTTTTCTTCGGGCAGATAACTGGAAAGCTCGATCACGTCCATACGATCCAGCAGCGGCGCCGGAATCGTATGGGAGACGTTGGCCGTCGTGATGAAAAGGACGTCGCTCAAATCGACGGGCACTTCAAGATAGTGGTCGGTAAAATGGGAATTCTGTTCCGGATCGAGAACTTCAAGCAGAGCGCTGGCAGGATCGCCGCGAAAGTCCGAACCGATCTTGTCCACTTCGTCAAGCAGCATGACGGGATTGTTGCAGCCGGCTTCTTTCAATTTCTGCACGATGCGTCCGGGCAAAGCGCCGATGTAGGTGCGACGATGTCCGCGAATCTCGGCCTCGTCGCGCATTCCGCCCAGAGAAAAACTGACGAAACGGCGCCCCAACGCCTGGGCAACCGACTTTCCCAACGACGTCTTGCCGACGCCGGGCGGTCCGACCAGGCACAAAATCTGCGCCCGCGAGGACTTGCCGGCCAATTTCCGTACGGCCAGATATTCAAGGAGACGGTCTTTAACGCGTTTCAGGCCGTAATGATTGGCGTCGAGGACTTTTTTCGCCGCGCCGATGTCAAGCTGCTCTTCCGATTTTCTCAGCCATGGCACGTCAAGCAGCCATTCCACATAGTTTCGAATGACGGTCGACTCCGGCGACATGGACGGCGTTTTCGCCATGCGTTTCAGCTCGCTCTCGACCTTCGAACGAACGGAGTCGGGCAGTTCGCTCTTCGCCGCCCGGTCGCGCAGGTCCTGGGCTTCCGGAGAATCGTCGATCTTCAGCTCTTCCTGAATGGCTTTCAGCTGTTCGCGCAGGAAATACTCCCGCTGATTCTGGTCGATCTCCTTTTGAACTTTGGTATGGATTTCCCGCCCCAGCTTCAGCATTTCCGTCTCCGAAATCAAATATTTCAGAAGCAGCTCGAGGCGGCTGTCCACTCGAAAGCATTCAAGCAACGACTGCTTGCGCTGGACGTCAAGAGTCATGTGCGCCGCGATCATGTCGGCCGCCAGCCCGGGATCCTTGATGGCGCTGACCGGCTGAATCAGCTCCGCCGGCAGACGGGGATGGTAGGTCACGTAGCTCTCAAACTCACGGAGCACTTCCTGGCGCAGGGCTTCCAAACGGTCGTTATCCACGTAGCCGCTCGGCACAGAGACAAGATCAGCCCTCAGCATGGAGTCCTGCAGCACATAGGCGCGGCAGCGTTTGCGCTCTTTGCCTTCGAGCAGCAGCTTCATCGTACCGTCGGGCATGCGGATCATCTGCAGCATCTCGCACACTGTGCCGACATCGTATACATCCGCGGGGCCCGGATTTTCTTCTTCGGGATTCTTTTGAGCTGCCACAAAGATGTAACGTTTCTCCGCAGTGGCCGCAATTTCTATGGCCTTCAAGGTCGAAGAACGTCCGACGAAAATCGGCACAAGAACTCCGGGGAAAATGACGGTGTCACGGGCAGGCAGCACGTACAACATTCGTTAAGACTCCTCCGCTTTCATGTCTTCAATGTATTCGGGCTGCCCCGTTCCCGCTACATATTCCGGAGTGATAACGATTTTCTTGATCTGCCCTTTGGTGTTGGACGAGGGGACTTCGTACATCAGATCAAGCATCAGATTTTCCATGATCGCGCGCAGTCCGCGAGCGCCCGTCCCTTTACTGGCCGCCTTTTCGGCGATCGCGCGGATGGCCTCCGGCTGATAGTCCAGTTCGACGTTCTCCATTTCGAAATTTTTCTGGTATTGCCTCACCAGGGAATTTTTCGGTTCGGTCAAAACGCGCACCAGAGCGTCGGCGTCAAGGCTCTGGAGAGGAACAAGCAGCGGCAGACGGCCGACCAGTTCGGGAATAAAACCGAAAGAAACGAGGTCTTCGGGTTCCACCTGCCGCAGCAGGTCGTAGCGATCGGCGGCGGTACCGTTGCGAATGTCGCTGTCGAAGCCGATGACTTTCTTGTTGACGCGGCGGCCGACAATATTTTCAAGCCCGTCGAAAGCGCCGCCGCAAATGAAGAGAATATTGGCTGTGTTGACCTGAATGAATTCTTGCTGAGGATGTTTGCGCCCTCCTTTGGGAGGGATATTGGAGACCGTCCCTTCGAGGATCTTCAAAAGCGCCTGCTGTACCCCTTCGCCGGAAACGTCGCGGGTGATGGACGTAGATTCCGATTTGCGGGCGATCTTGTCGATCTCGTCGATGTAAACGATGCCGCGTTCAGCGGCGGCTACGTCATAATCAGCCGCTTGGACCAGCCGCACCAGCACGTTCTCGACGTCTTCGCCCACATATCCGGCTTCCGTCAACGTCGTGGCGTCCGAAATTGCAAAGGGGACGTTGAGTTTTTTCGCCAAACTCTGGGCCAGGAGCGTCTTGCCGCTTCCCGTCGGCCCCAGCAGGAGCAGATTGCTCTTTTGCAGTTCCACTTCGCCGCCGCTGAAACCGGTGACGATCCGTTTGTAGTGATTGTAAACGGCGACGGAAATCGCCTTTTTGGCGTAATCCTGACCGATCACATACTCATCAAGATATTCTTTGATCTCTTTCGGGCGCGGGGGATTTTTCAGCGCCGTCATCATCTTGTCATCGTGCTGCCCGGCATCGTTAAAAGCCTCGTCAAGGTCCGCCGTATTTCTCAGATAGGAATTGCAGATTTTTATGCATTCGCTGCAAATGTTGATTCCTTCCGGACCGGAAATCAGAGTGATCCCGTCTTCAGCGCTTCTGCCACAGAATGAACAGCGCGGATTCTTGCGATTTTTCTCATCGATGCGTGCCATGGCAGCCATCCCTTCCGACATCAGCCTGTTTCATCATAAATAACAAGAGAGAGAGGAGCGGGAATTTCACAGTCATTCCGTTCTATCGCTTGTCGATCACTTTGTCCACAATTCCATAGGCAAGAGCTTCCTGCGCCGTCATGTAAAAATCGCGATCAGTGTCGCCCTTGACTTTTCTCATGCTTTGTCCCGTATGTTTCACAAGAATATTGTTCAGCGTTTCCTTGGTTTTGATGATTTCGCGGGCCTGGATTTCAATGTCGCTGGCTTGTCCCTGCGCGCCGCCGAGAGGCTGATGGATCATGATGCGGGAATTCGGAAGAGCGATGCGCTTGCCGGCAGAGCCCGCCGAAAGCAGCACCGCGGCCATGCTGGCTGCCATACCGACGACAATGGTGGACACGTCGCATTTCACAAACTGCATGGTATCGTAAATCGCCAGCCCCGCCGAAACCGAACCTCCGGGGGAATTGATATAGATGCTGATGTCGCGCTCCGGGCTTTCGCTTTCCAGAAACAACAGCTGAGCCACCACCGCGTTGGCTACGTCGTCGTTGATCTCGTCGCCAAGAAAAACGATGCGGTCCTTCAGCAGCCGCGAATAAATGTCGTAAGAGCGCTCTCCGCGGCCGGTCTGTTCAATTACAAAAGGAATATACATGTTGAAATTGAGGCTCCTTTCTGCTTCTCTTTCAAAAAAAATTGCTGCGGCATCGTCTCTGCCGCAGCAACGAGGGAAAATCCTTAATTCTGAGCGGCAGGCGCTTCAGCGTCAACACCCTTCTTCACTTCGTTGACTTTCACTTTTTCCATAATCGCCTGCAGCGTCTTGCGGTAACGCGCCTGAGAGATCATGTTCTCGAAGTCCTCCGGACGCTTCTTCAGCATATCCTTGATGCTGTCGCTGGAGATGCCGTAATTGGCGGCCATCTGGGCAATCTCCCCGTCCAGATCCTCTTTTCGTACGGAGACGCCGAATTTCTTGGCGCAGGCATCAACCACAAGATACCCCATCACGTCGCGGCGAGCGTCTTTCTCGAGATTCTCTTCGAGTTCTTCAAGATCGTGCCCCTCGGACTTATAGTATTCCTCAAGGCTCATCTTTGTCCGCTGTTTGACGTTTTCCTCGAAACGCTTGCGCAGATGTTCCCGCTGGCGCCGCACCATCGAGTCGGGCAATTCGACCTGAGAAGCCTCGGTGATCTTGGCGACCGCCTCGTTTTCGGCCGCGGTACGGGCGTCGGCTTTCAGGCGCTTGTCGAGGTTCTCGCGGATCGTGGCGCGCAGTTCCGCCTCGCTGTGCACGTCCTCCGAGGTGACTTTCTTGAAGAACTCGTCGTCCATCTCCGGAGCGACCGGCTCCTGAACTTCGATGACGTCGAACTCATAGTGAGCCGTTTTGCCGGCCACCGTCTTGTCCCGATAGTCGTCGGCGACGTTGATATCGGCGGACTTTTTGGTTCCCGCTTCAGTTCCCGTCAGAGCCTCGACGATCTCGGGGCGCATGGAAAGATGGTCCAGTTCGAACGTGTCGATCTGGGGTTCGTGAGACATGACGTCTTTGCCGTCGTCGTCTTTCACGACCAGGCTGTAGGCGGCGCGAACTTTATCGCCGTGCCGGGCGGGCCGATTGACGGGCTTGTAGGTGGCCAATCTCTTCTTCATATTCTCGAGCGCTTCGTCGACCATGCTTTCGCTGACGGCGAACACCGGCAGATCGACCGTGATATCGGAAAGCTCGGGCAGCGTCACCTCGGGTTCGACCTCATACTTCACGGTAAAAGTGACGTCCTCGCCCTCCTTCATGTTGAGATCGTCAACCGTGGGCGAAGCGATCGGCTCAAGGTCGTACTCGGCGCAGACTTCGTCAAGAACTTTTGGAAGCATGTCTTCGAGAGCCTGACTCATGATCGAGTCTTTGCCGAGGCGCATTTCCAGCACCGCCTTGGGGGCCTTCCCTTTACGGAAACCGGGAATGTTGACCCGTTTGGCGATCTCGGCGTAGGTTTTCTTCAGCTGAGCCGCATAACCGGCCTGATCCACGGTTACCTTGATGGTTACAATGTTTTTTTCTTGTGACAGCAGTTCCGATTTCACAAGAAGCACTCCTTTCAATAACCTAGACTCAATGGTGATAAAAAAACGACTCGGACAAGTATATCACAGGAAAGCCAAAGAATCTTCATTATTTTATGCTCCGAGAGACTCGAAACACAAAAACATTCTTTGTGACGAAAAAAATATTGAACTTTTGGGAGGAGATCCCGTCTTTTTCGTTATTTTTATCGGGACATAAATATCCGTGAGCAAAAATGCTCCTGGGCATAAGAAAGCCCTCCCTCCTGTCACGAAACGCGAGAGGAGGAAGGGGCGAGTCAGTCGTTGCTCAAGATTACTCCAAAAAATCCCGGAGTTTTTTGCTGCGGCTGGGATGGCGCAGTTTTCTCAGCGCCTTGGCTTCGATCTGACGGATGCGCTCGCGGGTGACGCCGAAACGGCGGCCGACTTCTTCGAGCGTATAAGAGCGCCCATCCTCCAGCCCGAAGCGGTAGCGCAGCACTTCGCGCTCGCGGTCCGACAGGGCGTCGAGCATCTCCTCGATCTGCTCGTGAAGAAGGTTGCCGGCGGCCGCGTCTTCGGGGCTGGGCATGTTGCGGTCCTCGATAAAATCGCCGAGCTGGCTGTCCTCTTCTTCGCCGATGGGCGTTTCCAACGAGACGGGAAGCTGAGCGATGCGGCGGATCTCTTCGACGCGCCCGCTTTCGATTTCCATTTCGTGCGCGATCTCCTCGTCGCTGGGTTCGCGTCCAAGTTTCTGCACGAGCTGGCGGGAAATGCGCACCATCTTGTTGATCGTCTCGACCATGTGCACGGGGATGCGGATCGTGCGCGCCTGATCGGCGATAGCGCGGGTGATGGCCTGACGGATCCACCAGGTGGCGTAGGTGCTGAACTTGAAGCCTTTGCGGTAGTCGAACTTCTCCACGGCGCGGATCAGGCCGAGATTGCCCTCCTGGATCAGGTCGAGGAACAGCATGCCGCGACCGATGTATTTCTTGGCGATGCTGACGACCAGACGGAGATTGGCGTCGATGATCTGCTGTTTCGCCTCCGCGTCGCCGGCTTCGACTTTGATCGCCAGCTCGCGTTCCTTTTCTCCGCTTAAGAGGGGGACCTTGCCGATCTCGCGCAGGTACATGCGCACCGGATCGGACAAGGGCACGTCTTCCATGCGCCCCAATTCTTCTCCATAACCGGGAGCTTCGTCGCCGCCGGACGAGGCAAAATCGGACGCACTGTCGTCATCGCCCGGGACGTCGGGGCTTTCTCTCTCGTCGGAAATTTTCGTCCTGCTTCTCGAAGGCCGCTTCGATTTGGCTGAACTGCCATCCTTTGATGAAACTTGAGCGGAATCATCCAGCACTTGAATGCCAAGCTCCGTCAAATTAATGAAAACATTGTCCAGGATCTCGGAACTCCAGTAATCCGCGGGGATATATTTCTCGATGTCCTTGTGGGTCACATAGCCATTCTTGCGTCCCTGAACGATGAGCCCACGGATATGACTCATCATGGAACGCAGATAATCCGGATCGCTTTCCGAGATTTCGCCGGAAGAAGATCCCACCGAATCGTCTTCCTCATGCTCCACCTCGAGGTTCAGATTTTCGTCAAGTCCATCGTCGGCGCCCACCTCTGCGAGATCTTCCGCGTCAGGACCGCTGAAATTGTCGAGGTCCTCGTCTGCGGGGGCCTCGGCGAACGGATCGTCGGGCTCTTTGGGAACCGCATCCAGCGTAGACGTCAGCTTGATACGCTCCGGAGCGCTTTTCTTTTTGTCGCCCGTTTTCTTTGTCTCGTCTTTCGCCGGAGATCGCTTCTCCGGCTTTTCTGCGGCGGGGGCTTGAGGATCGTTTTCCTTCGCCGCCGCTTTTTTCTTTTTCTTGACGGCGTTTTCGGATGCCTCGACTGTCTTTTTCGGAGTTTTCTTCGCCATGCCCTTCTCTTCGGACGGAACGTTTGCTTTGGCGCCCGCATCCTTCTTTGCCGTTTTCTTCTTTGCAGGAACCGCGCTTGCCACGGGGGCCTTTATTTTCTCAGGCACTTGGGATCCTTCGCTGTTCACGCGCTTTTCAGCCGCCTTTTTTCCGGATTCCAGGCCGGGGGCGCTTTTTTTCCTGTCGGAAGATGACGCCTTTTTCGCCTTCGGACTCTTTGGAGCAGATGTAGATTGTCTGGTCGGCTGAGCCTGCTTCGATACGTTCCCGGCGGAATCTCTCTCTTTGGGTTCAAGAGTCTTGTTCTTTTTGTGAACAGCCATCGAACATCCTCCTTCACTTCTTCGTCCACGACGAAAAGGCCGATAGATCTTTTCAAAATTCTCACGGGCTCCACAATATCATGTTTCTTCGCCGTCGTCACCGATGGTCAGCTCATAAAAAGCCGGCAACGGGATGGACGGAGATGGTCCGATAACCGAGCGGGTCTCGTCGAGCTGAAAATTCTCCAGCTTATTCACGACGAGCATGTCTTCCGGGATATCGGTTTCGTACGGCAAGGGCGCGCGTAGAAAGCCGAAGCGTTCCGCATAGAAAGGGACCAAGGCGCTGCCTTTCTTCCATTTCTGCAAGGCCGCACGCATTTCCACGAGTCCTTCCAGCTCGTTAAAGACCGGAAGCGCCGCCATATAGGCGATGACTTTATAGCGTATGAGGGCAATCTGCCCGTTCCAAAAGGTGCACTCCGTCACGCCGGCTTTCAGGTCCCGGCGCCGGGCAAGGAAATGCCCCGAAAAGCGCTCCATTTCCCGGCTGTAGCCGAAAACAAGGGTAAACGGAGACATATTCGCAGCCGTTCTTCTTTCGAGGACAGACTCATCCCAGATCATGCTGCCGGCGATGCCGCATTCACTGCCACAGAGATACAGCAGTTCACTGTCCAAGGAGAGTGCCTGAAAGGAAAGGTCGCGCAGCAACTCGCTGTGGAGCCCCGCCATGGAGATGGTGCCGTGCTCGCGCCGGGAGAAACTCCAGCATCCCACTTCGATGTCAAGTTCGCTGTTCCAATAAGGCAGGCACACGGCACAGCCTCCTTCTCGAAAAATCCGTATATTATTATCCCACAAAGAACGCCTCAATTGGAAGAAATATTTTTTAAGTTCTCTGTTTCTGTCTTTTCCGGAAGACGCCCGATGATGCTACAATAACACCGTGCTTCATACTGTCCTTCGGGAAAAAGACTGCACGCTTTTTCCCGCGCCGAGGAGACGCCGCAAAACGCGTGGGACAGGGGGCCATCAAGGCCCCGTCGCGACGCGACGGCCGTCCTCTTGCCTCGAAACATGGATCACATGTCTTAGAAAAAATCATCGAGCGGGGTGAAGTCATGCTAAGCGATGTTTTTGGCGGTTTAGTCAGCTGGCTGGTGGATACGATCGGTTCGCTGGGGTATACGGGGATCGTCGCGCTGATGTTTCTGGAATCGTCGTTTTTCCCGTTTCCAAGCGAAGTCGTTATGCCTCCGGCCGGCTTTTTGGCCCACGAGGGACAAATGTCGCTGTCCCTCGCGCTTCTCGCAGGGATCGCCGGCAGCCTGCTGGGAGCGTTGTTTAATTATTGGCTGTCGCTGCGTTTCGGCCGTCCCTTTTTCATCAGGTACGGCAAACATTTCGGGATCACGCCAGAGGTTCTTGACAAAGCGGACTCGTTCTTCGAACGCCACGGCCATATCAGCACGTTCGTCGGCCGTCTGATCCCGGTGATTCGTCAGTATATCTCGCTGCCGGCCGGGATCGCCCGCATGGACCTGACGCGCTTCTGTTTCTATACGACGCTTGGCGCCGGCATCTGGGTCGTCATCCTGACACTGCTGGGCTACTGGCTGGGAGCCAATAAATCGCTGATCCAGCGGTATCTTTCCGAGATCAGCATGGCCCTTTGCGCTGCCTGCGCAGTTATCGTGGCGCTTTATATCTGGCGCCAGAAAACAAGTCAAGAATCAAAAAAGAGTCGATAGCGCGTCTTCTCCACGGCTGGTTCTTCCCGCGGAGAAGACGCTTTTTTGCGTAATAGCAGAAAGGCCGACAGATCAGATCTGCCGGCCTTCTTTTTTAATCTAAAAGGGTTCAATCACTAACGGTCGTCTTACAGACGGACAACGTTAGCAGCCTGAGGGCCCTTTTCACCATCGACGACGTCAAACTCAACTTCTTCGTTCTCCTCAAGGGACTTGTAGCCGTCCATCTTGATAGCGCTAAAATGGACAAAAACGTCCTTGCCCTCTTCGGTGGTGATGAAACCGAAGCCCTTGGTGCTGTTGAACCATTTCACTTTGCCCTTCAAAGTACATGCCTCCAAAAAAAACGTGATGAAAAATCCCGACCAGTTCGGGAGCGCCCGGAGGATTTTCCAGGCACGGGGAAAATATACAACGATTCTTCTGAAATGTCAAACTTGAAATTAACGCGTGCGCGTTTTTTCAAGGATTTTTATGTATCGCGCTTCCCTTCTTCCGCAGAGAAAGCGCGCGTGCATTTTCAAAAACAGTTTTTGCACCGCGCCGCGGAAGTCAAAGGACATTATAGTGCCGCAGTCTTCTGGCCACCTCGTCGCGCCCCAGCAGTTCGATCACTTCGAAGATGCCGGGGCTGACTTTGTAGCCGGTCAGCATGTAGCGCAGCGGCATGGCGATGTCTTTGAGTTTGGCTCCGTTAGCGTCGCACCACTCGCGCGCGAAGGCCAGCATCCGATCGGGCGTGACCAGCTCGGGACGAGACAGAAAATCGGTATTGAACTTTTTCAGCAGGACGCGGCGTTCGTCCGTCAGGTCGCTGCCGTCGTACCGGGCCGCCACGGGCGCAAAGGTCACGAGATAGTCGGAGAACTCCGCCAGTTCCTTGATCGTCTTGCCGCGGCCGGCCATGATCTCGAAGCATTTGCCGAGATAATCCAGATCGAGTTTGCCGCAGTCCACGCCCATTTCTTCCCAGAAAGGACGGACCAGTTCGAATTTTTCCCTGACGGGCATTTCCGTGATGTGTTCCTGATTGATGAAATTCAGCTTGTCGAAATCGAAGACCGAGGACTTGCGGTTGATGTTGCGAAGTTCGTATTCCTTGATGGCCAGGTCGCGGCCGAACACTTCCACGTTCCCCTTCGGAGCCCAGCCCAGCAGCGCCAGAAAGTTGAAGATCGAATCGGGCAGGTAGCCCATGTCGCGGTATTCGTAAACGCTGGTGGCGCCGTGGCGTTTGGAGAGTTTTTTCTTGTCCTTGCCGAGGATCATGGGCAGATGGGCGAACTTGGGCATCTCCCAGCCCAGCGCCTTGTAGATCAGGACCTGCTTGGGCGTGTTGGAGATGTGGTCTTCGCCGCGGATGACGTGAGAGATCTTCATCAGATGATCGTCGACGACGACGGCGTAATTATAGGTAGGGAAACCGTCGCTTTTGATCAGCACGATGTCCTTCATCACGCCGGTACGGCCGTCGATCAGCGCATCGCTCTTGTAGTCCACGTGGCCGTAGACTTCGTCGTCGAAGCCGATGTCCAGCCCAAGCGGCACTTTGTAGATGACCGCGCGGCCGTCCTTGTAGGCTTTGCCTTCGTCGAGAAGCCGCCGGGCGTATTTATTGTAGAGGTCGAGGCGTTCGGTCTGACGGTACGGTCCGTAATCGCCGCCGACGTCGGGCCCTTCGTCCCAGTCGAGATTCAGCCATTTCATCCCGGCCATGATCGTCTCTTCGTATTCCGCGGTCGAACGGACGCGGTCGGTGTCCTCGATGCGAAGGATAAACTTTCCGCCGGTATGACGGGCCCACAACCAGTTGAAAAGCGCCGTGTGAGCGCCGCCGATATGCAGCGCGCCGGTGGGGCTGGGCGCGAAACGTACTCTCACTTCATCCGCCATTTATAAAAGTTCCTCCTCACATAATTGGTCCATCGCGTGTACAATAGACAGGCAGCTGCGGAAGAAAATCCGCAGAGATCAGAGAGCATTATAACCTGTCCTGGAGGTTTATGGAAATGTCTGGAAAAAAGATTTTGCTCATCGACGGACACGGGATCGCCTTTCGCGCCTTTTACGCGATCCCCGAACTGAACGCCCCCGACGGCACGCCTACCAACGCGCTGGTCGGCTTCTTCAACATGTTCGCCAGGGTCAGACACGACCAGCGTCCTGACGAGATCTACGCGGCGTTCGACATGAAGGAGCCGACGTTCCGCCACCGGCTCTATCCCGAATACAAAGCCACGCGCCGGCCGACGCCCGAGGAGTTCAAAATCCAGGTCCCGCTGCTCCATGAAATGCTTCCGCTTCTGGGCGTCCACATCATGGAACGTCCTTCGGTCGAGGCCGACGACCTGATCGGCTCGGCCGCCGTGCAGTTCACGTCCCGCGGCGACGAGGTGCTGATCCTCACGTCGGACAAGGACATCATGCAGGTGCTGCGCCCGGGCGTAAAGATCCTCCGCCCCGGCAAAGGCGTCTCGTCTTTCGAGGAATACGACGTTCCTCATTTCACAGAAAAATACGGTTTTCCCCCGGACACAATGGTCGATTATCTGTCGCTGATGGGCGACTCGATCGACAACATCCCCGGCGTTCCTGGCGTCGGCGAAAAGACCGCTTCGAAATTGCTGCAAAGTTACGGCTCCATCGAGGGCATCATGGAACACGCCGGCGAGCTCAAACCCGCGCTGCAAAAAAAGATCGAAGAACACGGGGCGCAGGCCGTCGCGAACCGCAAACTGACGCGGCTCAAATGCGACGAAGATCTGAGCGAATTCACCTCGAAAGAAGCGGCGGCCGATCTGGAAGCGTTCGGCGCTTTCTGCGCCCGCCTGGGCATGAAAAAAGCGGCCGAATCTCTTGGCGTTACGGCCTCTCAAAAAGAACGCCCCGCCGCGGACCCGCCGGCGGAAGCGGCGCGGCCGTCGCCCGTCAGTACCGGGGACGACTTCGGCGAAGCCGTTCCGTCCGCTGCCGCCATTCCGCTGGACACGATCCTGTGCGCGCCAAGGATCGCGCTCGATCTCGAAGAATCCGGCGCGCCCGTCCCATACACGATCAAAGAAGAAACGCTGCAGTCGCGCCGCGTCATCCTCGCCGCCCCCGACGGCAGCTGGTGGCAGGGCACGCTGGCCGAACTGGCGCCGCGTTTGGACGAACTGTTGGACAACAGGATCGTCTGTCTCGACGCCAAGGCGCTGTGTTATCTGATGGAGCGGCCGCGCCTCGGCGGGCTTTGGGACGTCAAAACCGCCTGGTACCTGCTCCATCCCGACCTGGAGAGCTACGACATCTCGAAAGAGATCGGCCTCGAGCTTTCGCCCGGCCGGGCGCTGCGCCTGTTGGCCATCGCCCGCTCCATGGAAGAAAAAATCGCCGCCCAGAACATGACGCGGGTCATGAACGAGATCGATCTGCCTCTGATCCCCTCCTTGGTCGACATGGAGCGCCGCGGCATCCGCCTCGACCGCGAAAAAATGCTGGCGCTTTCGCGGGAACTGGAACGTCAGCTGAACGCGATCACCGAAAAAGTCTACGAAGCGGCCGGATGCGAGATCAATCTCAACTCGCCCAAACAGATCGGCGAGCTTCTTTTCGAAAAACTTGGGCTTCCCGTCGTCAAGAAAACAAAAACCGGCTACTCCACCGACGTATCGGTGCTCGAGCAGCTGCGGGAGATCTGCGGCGCGCGCTGCGAAATCCCGGGGCAGCTCCTGGAATACCGCGAGCTTCAAAAAATGGCGTCCGGCTTCGTTCAGCCGCTGCTGAGCGCGGCCGGCGGGGACGGCTTGATCCACAGCACTTTCGAATCGCTGACGACCGGCACGGGGCGCCTCAGCAGCCGCGATCCCAACATGCAGAACCTGCCGACTTACAGCGGCTGGGGACAGCGGATCCGCGAATGCCTGATCCCGTCGCAGCCGGGACATTGCTTCGCCGCCGCCGATTATTCGCAGATCGAACTGCGCGTGCTGGCGCATCTCTCGGGAGATCCGCAGCTGATCGAGATCTTCAACTCGGACCGCGACATCCACACCGAAACCGCCGCCATGATCTTCGGCCTCCCCGCCGACGCCGTCACCAAAGAACTGCGCCGCAGCGCCAAGACCGTCAGCTTCGGCCTGATCTACGGCATGAGCGTTTTCGGCCTCGCCTCCCGCCTGGGGACGGACCGCAACACCGCGTTCCAGATCATGGACGCCTACTTCGCCGCCCTGCCGGGCGTGCGCGAATACATGGAAACGAGCAAGAAAAAATCTCTCGAAGTCGGTTACACTTCCACGCTTTTCGGCCGCCGCCGCCCGCTGGACGAAATCGCCACCGGGAACCAGACGAAAGACCACCAAAAACGCGTCGCCATCAACGCCCCGATCCAAGGGACGGCCGCCGACATCACCAAGATCGCCATGAACAAAGTCGCCGCGCATTTTGCCGGCCGCGACGTGGCCATGGTGCTCCAGGTTCACGACTCCATCGTCTGCGAATGCCCGCAAGACCAGGCCGAACAGACCGCGCTGGAACTCAGTCAGGTCATGGAAAGCGCCGTTCATCTCTCCGTTCCTTTGAAAACGGAACGAACCGTCGGCACATCCCTCGCCACGGTTTAATGTTTTATGGTACAATTCTTGGGCTGAAACAGAATTTTTCACGCTGCCAATTCGAAAGGAGTAAAGTCACTTGCAGATACTTACTGCGCTTCGCACTCAGATCAAGTGGATTCTCGCCTTGTTTATCGTCATCTTCACCGCTTCCGTCGGATTCATGTACGGCACGGGCGGTTCCTCCGACTCCGACAATCAGCGCACCGGCGATTTCGTGGTCGCCAAGGTCAACGGCGAAGAGCTGCGCATCAGCCAGCTGCAGGAGCACCTGCGTTCGTTCGTCGAGCGCAACGGCATCCGCGACCTCTCCGACAAACAGATGCCGCTCATTTACAAAGCCGTGTTCGATGAAATGGTGTCCAACCGCGCCGTCATCGACGAAGTCGCCCGCCTGAAAATCAGTGCCCCCGCCGACGACGTCGACAGACAGCTGAAAGAGGTCGAGAATCAGTACGTGACCAAAGAAGCCTTCATGCAGACGCTGAAGAACCAGGGCAGCAGCCTCGAACAGGTCAAAGCCGAGATCGCCCGCCAGCTGGCCATCAACAAAATGCTGGAAGACGTTTCCGGCGGCGTGGTCGTCTCCGACGACGAGATCAAAGCCCTGTACGACGCGCTGCGCGGCAACTTCACGCTGCCGGCCGGCATCGAAGCCGACTTTGTCCAGCTTAAGAGCAAGGAGGCCGCCGACAAATTCGCCGAAGATGTGAAGGCCGACAAAGACTGGGACAAAGCCCTTACGATCGTCTCGGCCGACGTTGTCCAAGCTACCTCGAACGACGTTCACGAGCGCATCGCCGCGATGGAAATGGTCGGCAAGCTCGAGCCCATTTCCGCGCTGAACGACGGTGAAATCTCCGCTCCCATCGAGATCACCAGCCAGGATTATTTCGTCGTCCACCGCATCAAAGCCGTCTCGGAAGACGTGCGTCCCCTCTCCGAAGTCTCCGACGGAATCAAGACGATGCTCCTTCAGAGCAAAAAAGTGGAAGCCCAGCGCAACTACATCAAGGGGCTGACCGATAAGATGAACGTGGAAATCGTCGCCCCAGAACTCTTCACCGTCACGAGCGACGACGTTCCGCCTGGCGATGCCCTCCCCGATGAAAAGCTGGATGGGCTCAAGCCGGCTTTCATTGAGGATGCGGCGGACAAAGCCGCGGCTCCGGCCGCCGCGAAGTAGCCGGCATTCAAAGTATTCAAAAGGCCGATAGGAAAGATTCTTCCTCTCCTATCGGCCTTTTGATGCCGCGGAATCCAGACGGCGCCGGACTCGCAAAAATCTACACGGCCCGCGCCGCTTTCGTTTCCCGTCCGTCGCGGATCGTTTACGCATATACGACCGGCGCCGTATTCACGACCACAGCCTTGCGCTTCTGCGAAGAGCCGTACGTGATCCGGTCCGTCTCTCCCAGGGAAATATTCGACGTGCTCAGGCGTTCCATGGAATGTTCGATCAGAATATTGCCGCACAACTGATAACATCTTTTCGACCAGAGATCGACATACTCGATCGTTCCTTCATACGAGCGGCCGTTCTCGGCAGGCTCCAGCTTCATGAACTTGATCAGAAGCTGAAGCATCTCCTTGCCGCGCACATGGTAACGCGCCAGCCGCAGCGGCGTCCAGCCTTTGGCGTTCGTCGCCATCGGATCCGCGCCGTGCTCGAGCAGCGTCTGCACGACGTGAAGATCCTTCGTCCAGACCGCGGCGTGGAGAATCGTATCGCCGTATTCGCCCGTCGTCCGCGCATTAACGTCGCCCCCGGCATCGAGAAAATATTGAACCACTGCCAGCGAGTTATTCTGCGCCGCCAAGTACAACGGCGTAATTCCGTCGTGAAACGGCTGTGTGACGTCGATCCGCTCCGCAGCGACCTTCTCCTTGATTTCTTCGACCGTCCCTTTGACGCATAACGTCCAGAAGTCTTTTCCTGGTTCCGCCTGCCCCTCTGCCGCCGCGACGCTTTTTTCATCATCCGCCATTCGTTCCTCACCCTTCATCACAATTCCACCGTTCCGTTATATCACAAAGTTGAGAGATTGCGCCAAATGCGGGCGTTTTTAATCAGGGCAATCGCTTACGGAATAAGCAAGCCCGTAGGCACCAGCCCCAGGACCTGCAGAGCCGTAGGAATGCCAAGCCCG
>PPYE01106681.1_pt1 | contig 28216 bp, 25 predicted proteins | sample 1559881 | NCBI WGS metagenome assembly PPYE01 (sample SAMN08240022, study PRJNA423297) | Human gut metagenome, whole genome shotgun sequencing project. | reverse complement strand
AACGACCGGAGCGCGGGGTGTCCGCGGTCCGGTCGTAGCAGGTTACAAAACCTAGCAGGCGGCCATGATGGGGGCAGCGACCTGCTTCTTACGGGAGAGGACGCCCGGCATCCAGACGCCGTCGTGCTCGTCGGCAATGCCCAGGCCCTTCTGAGCAGCCTCGGTCTCGCCCTCGAGCAGGACCTGCGAGCCCTCCTCCATGATGTCAGTGATGCACAGGACGATGCCGTCAGCACCCTTCTCGGCGGCGTAGGCGCGCATAGCCTCGCGAATCTCGTCGATCATGCCGAGTGCGCGAGTCTTGTCGACAGTCTCGTACTGGCCGATGAGCAGCTTCTTGCCGGCAGGCTCGAACATCTTGATGTCGTTGCCGACCATCTCGGCTGCGGTGAAGGAGCCGGACGGACGGGTGAGGAAGACCTCCATGCCAAACTTGACCGGGTCGACGCCCACCTGCTCGCCGAGCTTGGCGGCGACGGCGCGGTCGACATCGGTGGTGGTGGGGCTCTTGAGCATGAGCGTGTCGGTCATCATGGCCGAGAGCAGCAGCTTGGCCTGAACGTCGGAAAGCTCAACGCCGAGCACGCCGGCGAGCTTGGTGACGATGGTGCAGCTGGAGCCCCAGGGCAGGCAGATGTAGTGCAGCGGGCCGGCGGTCTCAAAGTCGCCGATGCGGTGATGGTCGACGACGCCAAAGACCGTGGCGTCCTTAAGGCCGGCGACAGACTGGGCAGACTCGTTGTGGTCGGTGAGGACGACGAGCTGACCGGCCTCGACGGACTCGATCACGCGGGGCTCGGCGATGCCGGCGTCGGCGAGCAGCTTGGCGGACTCGGCCGGAAGCTGACCAAGGGCGCAGGCCTCGTAGGTGTTGCCGGCATACTCAACCTGGTTGAGCAGCTGGGACAGGACGACGGCGCTCATGATGGCGTCGTTATCGGGGTTCTGGTGACCAAAGACAAGAACGTTTGCCATGGATATCCTCCACTTGATATGTGTACTTGGACGTAGCTATGGTAGCACGCCGATGCCGAGCCTTCGCAGACGGAAGGGCCACGGTATATTTTGGGGCGCAGGCACGGGGGCCAAGGCTGTCCCTTTTGCACCATGTTGGTGCAAAGTAACCTGTCCCCCTTGCACCAGTTATTTACCGGCGGCGCGCAGGGCTACGTAGGCGGCACCGATGATGCCGGCGTCGTTTCCGAGCGAAGCGACCTTAATGGGTGTCTCGCGCGAGGCGGAAAGCGCGTACTGCTTAAAGTGCTCGCGAACCTTGTCGAGGTAGACATCGGCCGAGGCGGAGGCGCCGCCGCCGATGAGGAACATCTCGGGATCAACCACGTTGGCAATAAGCGCCAGTGCACGGCCGAGATAGTCGGCCATGGTATCGGCCGCGGCCAGCGCGAGCTTGTCGCCCTCGCGGCAGGCCTGGAACACGTCCTTGGAATCGGAGGGGCCGGTCAGCTCGATGGGCTCGACGCCCGCCTTCTCGCACTCGGCAAGGTAGTTGCTCACCACGCCGGTGGCGCTGGAATACTGCTCCAGATGGCCATGGCCGCCGCAGCCGCAGGTGCGCTCCTCAGCCGGGTTCAGGCACATGTGGCCAATCTCGCCGCCAGCGCCCACAACGCCCGATACCACGTCGCCGTTAACGATAACGCCGCCGCCCACGCCGGTACCAATGGTGACCATCACCACGTTCTGTACGCCCTTGGCAGAGCCGAGCCAGGCCTCGCCCATAGCAGCGGCGTTGGCGTCGTTCTCGTACTTAACGACCGCGTCGGGGCAGTGCTCCTGGATGGCGATCTTGAGCTCGGGCAGGTTAATGGCGATGTTCGCCTTGACCTTGGCATCGCCCGATGCCGGGATGGGGCACGGAACGGCCAGGCCAATGCCCGCCACAAAGGCACGCGGAACCTGGGCCTTGGCGACCACCTGGTCGATAGCCTCGGTCACCGCGGCAAAGCCCGCAGCGTCAACGATGGGAGGCGTGGGCACGCTGGCCTTGGCAAGCAGGTTACCATCCTCATCGAACAGACCCTCCTTCACCGAAGTGCCGCCGACGTCAATACCGATGTAGTACTGCTTGGGTTCCATAGGGGCCCACCTTTCTCGTTTAAACATTGCCTGTATGGTACCGCTCCCCAGCCCAAAACCTGCCAAAAAGGGGCAGGTTTGTTGGCAGGTTTAACCGTCTCGTTTTAGATTGAAATTAGTACTATAGATACTTACGTGCTAGCTAGATTTACTTTCTGACTATCCATGCCAGAAAGGGGGTTGCATGATTTCCAAATACGAGGCGATAGCTGCAGATATCCGCCGCAGCATCGAGGACGGTGCACTAAAACCGGGCGACAAGCTGCCCACCGTCGTCGAGTTTTGTGAGCTGTACGGCGTCTCCAAGATCACCGTAAAGCGCGCGATCGAGCAGATTACCGAAGAAGGCCTGATTACCAGCCGCCGCGGATCGGGCACCTACGTTAAGGACACCGCGGGACTTCCCGGCAAGGCGTTTTTCCAGGGGAAGAACGACCGTGCCCAGGGCTTTTCGTATGAGCATCGCGGCGAAAAGGTGACCTCGGTGGTCTACGACTTCTCAATCGTCAACCCGCCGGCAGACGTTGCCGCCCAGCTGGGAATTGCCGAGGACGACTTTGCGTACCACATCGTGCGAGTACGCCAGGTCGATGAGAAGCCTATCGTTATCGAGTACACGTATATGCCCCTCGAGCTCATCCCAGGCCTTAAGAAAAAGGACCTGTACGAATCGGTCTACAGCTTTATCCGCGAGCAGTGCGGCCTTAAGATCTCGAGCTTCCACCGCACCATCCGCGCCGTTGCGGCAACCGAGGAAGAGGCAGAGCGCCTGGACACCACGCCCGGCTCTCCCCTGCTCGAGCTCAACCAGATTGGTTTTTTGGACAGCGGCACCGCGTTTGAATACTCAATCTCGCGCAACGTGGGCGACCGTTTTGAGCTGCACAATGTAACATTGGCATAGTAGACGGGCGCTTTTTGAGATGCTTTGCACGGCGTCCGCACAACACAATGGGGGTATGAACATGTCCGATTTGATTAAACTGACGCCGATCTTCCACGAGAAAATCTGGGGCGGTCGTCAGCTGGAGACGGTATTTGGTTACGACATTCCCGAGGGCCCCATCGGCGAGTGCTGGGCGATTTCGGCCCATCCCAACGGCGACTGCCAGATTGAGGAGGGTCCGTACGCCGGCCACACGCTGTCGTGGCTGTGGGCCGAGCATCGCGAGCTCTTTGGCAACTGCGAAGGCAAAGAGTTTCCGCTGCTTATTAAGATCCTGGACGCCAAAGACGACCTTTCGATCCAGATTCACCCCAACGACGAGTACGCCGCCGAACACGAGAACGGCAGCCTGGGCAAGACCGAGTGCTGGTACGTGCTGGACTGCGAGCCCGGCGCCACGATCATCGTTGGGCAGCGCGCCAAGGACCGCGCCGAGGCCGCGCAGATGATCGAAGAGGGCCGCTGGGACGAGATGCCCAACGTGCTGCCGATCCACAAGGGCGACTTTTTCCAGATTGACTCCGGCACCGTGCACGCCATTAAGACCGGCACGCTCATTCTGGAGACGCAGCAGTCGAGCGACGTGACGTATCGCCTGTACGACTACGACCGCCCCGGCACCGACGGCAAGCTGCGCCCGCTACATATTGAGCAGAGCCTGGACTGCATCGACTTTAACGTACAGGCCCCGACCGACGGCACCGTGACCGCGCCCGAGGTCGACGGCGTGACCGAGCTGGAGAGCAACAAGATCTACACCGTAGACCGCGTGCGTGTGAACGGCAGCAAGACCTTGGACCAGCGCTGGCCTTTCATGTGCCTATCGGTCATCGACGGCGAAGGCACCATCTGCGGCGACCCCGTCCACAAGGGAAGCCACCTGCTGGCCCCGAGCACCGTGGACAAGATTGAGCTCGAGGGCAAGATGGAACTGATCATCAGCCACCTGTAGGTCACCGGTCCCCAAGCGCTCGCCGGGACGGGGCGCGGGGTTTGGTCGCCTGCTCGGACAGTCCTGCTCGCACGGAGAGCACATTAAGTGCTCTCCGGCTCGTGCGGAACTCGCGATCGACCAAACCCCGCGCCCCGTCCCGGCGAGCCTCTGGCTAGTAACGACAATCAAAAAGCAACAAGGGGCTCCCCCGTTCATTAACGGAGGAGCCCCTACTCGTATCTATATATCAGCCCACCCGGCTCTCCAGACCAAAAAGACGAACGAGCAGAGCGACGTTCGCAAGCAACGTTATCTAAGGACCTGGGCGGGCGTATGGGGCAACATCGGTCGCGAGTTCCGCACGCAAAGGAGGCCACTTAATGTGGCCTCCGTCTTGCGCAGGACTGCCCGAGCAGGCGATGTTGCCCCATACGCCCGCCCAGGTCCGCCGGGATTACGACAGCTTAACGATCGGCGCGAAGCCTTTCATTAGCTTTTTGGTCTGGCCGGTCTTTTCGAATTGCACCTCGATCATGTCTCCGGCGACCGAGATGACGGTGCCCGTACCAAAGGTCTTGTGGCTCACGGTATCACCCGCGGCAAAGTCCTGCGATGCGCTGGCGCGATCGACCTTGCGCTCCACCGTCGGCGACACCTTGGACGTGGACTTCTTGGGTCGCGGCGCACCCGATCCAAAGGTCGAGGCCACGCGGCCGGCATCGGGCGACACCCCGCGATGGCGCTCGGTACCGTAGCTGCTGCCGCCAAAGAAGTCGTCGAAGCTCGATCCGCCACGCGAGGCGGAACCGCCGGTTGAGCGCGTATGCGAGCCAAATACCTTGCCACCGTACATGTCCGAGCCCATGCCCGAGCCAAAGGTACCGTGACGGTCACCGCGCTTCTCCCAGCCCGTGCCCTCAAAACCGGCAGAACCGATACCGCTAAACTCGATATCCTCAAACGGGATCTCGTTGAGAAAGCGCGAACGAGGATTGGCCGAGGTCGAACCGTAGGTGCGGCGCGTGGCGGCATAGGTCAGGAACAGACGCTTGCGGGCACGCGTGATGGCGACGTAGGCCAAGCGGCGCTCCTCCTCGAGCTTGCCCGGATCGTCGCTGCCGCCAAAATCGTGCACGTGGGGGAAGATACCCTCCTCCATGCCGGCCACAAAGACCGCCGGGAACTCCAAGCCCTTGGCGGAGTGGATAGTCATCATGGTGATGGCATGCGTCTCGCCGGCCAGGGAATCCAGGTCCGAGCGCAAGGCCAGCCACTCCATAAGCGCCGGCAGTGCCTTGCAGGTGAGCGGGCCGTACGTACGCTCGATCTCGTCGGCATGCACGGCGCCGGCAGGCAGCTCCGTCGGCACGGCATAGGCGTTGCCCGCGATGGCGGCAGCCAAGGCATCCTGCGGCGAGAGCGCCGGAGCGGCCAAGCCATCGAGCGGATTAGTGCCCGCGGCATCGCGCGCACCGACAAGCGCCTCAAACGAGGACGCAGGCGCAGACGGACCCGGCTCGGGTGCGGGCGCGCTCACCATGACGGGCTCGGGCTCGGCGGCATCAGGCACGTCGGCCACGCCAGCCGCACGCAGCTCTTCCAAGCTCTCGAGCGTACCCTCGATATCCTCGTGCGTCTCCTCAAACTCGGCGGCAACGCCCAAGAATTCCTGAATGTTCTCGGCGCGGCTCTCGGACTCCATGGTGCCCTCGGCGCGAAACGCCTGCAGCAGGCCCGTCTTGTCGACAATCATCTCGACGACATCCTTGAGCTCGCCGTCCATACGGCGACCCTCACGCACCAGCGCCACAAAGCTCGACAGGCCGTTGCGCACCTTGGCGCTAAACATGCCCGTCTCGGCACACGCAATCTCGCAGGCTTGGAAGAACGAGCAGCGGTTGTCGCGCGCCAGCTGCTCGATCTTTTGAATCGAGGTGGAGCCGATGCCGCGGCGCGGCGTGTTGATGACGCGCTTGACGCTCATCTCGTCGGCCGGGTTCACGATCATCTTGAGGTAGGCCATGACGTCGCGGATCTCGGCGCGGTCGAAGAATCGCGTGCCGCCCACGATCTTGTAGGGCACGCCCGCGCGCAGGAACATATCTTCGAGAATACGCGACTGGGCATTGGTGCGATAGAACACGGCGATGTCATCGTAGCTTGTGCCCTTGGCATGCAGCTTTTCGATCTCGCCGGCAATCCAGCGGCCTTCGTCGCGCTCGTCGCTCGCCTGGAAGGCCTGGATCTTCTCGCCGTCGCCCTCGGCCGTAAACAGGCGCTTGTCCTTGCGCTGCGAGTTGTGGCGCACCACGGCGTTGGCGGCGTTGAGGATATGACCCGTGGAGCGGTAGTTCTGCTCCAGCTTGACGGTCTTGCAGTTTTTAAAGTCCTGCTCAAAGTCCAGGATGTTGGTGATGTCGGCGCCACGCCAGCTGTAAATAGACTGGTCGTCGTCGCCCACGACCATGAGGTTTTGGTACTTGGCGGCCAGCAGGTTGGCGATCTCGTACTGGACATGGTTGGTGTCCTGATACTCGTCGACGCTAATGTAGCGGAAGCGCTCCTGGTACTTGTCGAGCACCTCGGGGCGGGTGCGCAGCAACTCGAGCGTACGCACGAGCAGGTCGTCGAAGTCCATGGCGTTGGCGGCACGAAGACGACGCTCCAGCTCCAGGTAGACCTGCGCGGCCTTTTTGTCGTTGGGGCTGTCGGCGGACTTGAGCATATCCTCGGGACCGATCATGGCGTTTTTGGCCGAGCTGATCTTGCTGCGGATCATGTTGATGGGGAACTGCTTTTGCTCAATGCCGAGCGCCTGCATAATGTCGCGCACCATACGTTTGGAATCATCGTCGTCATAGATGGTGAACTGGCCGGTGTAGCCCAGCAGATCGGCGTCCTCGCGCAGCATACGCACGCACATGGCGTGGAAGGTACACACCCACATGCCGCGGGTACCGCTGGGAATGAGCGCCGCCAGACGCTCGCGCATCTCGGCCGCAGCCTTGTTGGTAAACGTGATGGCAAGCACCTGCCAGGGCTTAACGCCCAGGTCGCCGAGCATGTGCGCGATGCGGAAGGTCAGGACGCGGGTTTTACCCGAGCCCGCGCCGGCGAGGACCAGCAGCGGGCCCTCGGTGGTGAGGACCGCCTCGCGTTGGGCGGGATTAAGGCTATCGATATCGACGAGCGGCTTGGCGGGCTTGGGCGCCGGGGCCGGGGCGTCGTAGATGTCGAGCGGGACGAGCTCGGGTTCCGGCGCGGCGGAGGCGGCGTACGCATCGAGCGGCACGGGCTCCGGTGCGGGCGGCACGGGTACCGCGGTGTTTTTTTCCCAGGGCAGCGGCTGGGTCATGGGCGACTCCTCATCTGACGGACGGCGCGCCTGCGGGCAGCGCCATAGCTTGAGCCGTACCAGTATACCGAGCCGCGCGGACGCACCGCCAGCCATTTGGGGACGGGGTAGAAATGGTAGAAATAACGCTTGACAACGCGGACGCCACCGCCGCTGCACAGACTTAGGCATAGGCCTACTATATGGATTGACGCTTGCCGCGCGGGTCGAGTGCTCGCGCGGCACCGCCGTTGAAGGGAGATTGCCGTGAAGCAGCTTTTGATTCGCGCCGACGACATCGGCTACTCATACGCCGTCAACTTGGGTATCGCCCGTTCGGTCAACGAGGGACTGGTGCGCTCCGTGGGCGTCATGCCCAACATGCTCGAGACGGCACGCGGTTGGTCCTGGGTCGCCGATTCCGATATCGCCGTGGGCCAGCACACCAACGTCTGCCTTGGCCGTCCGTGCGCCGATCCGGCGCGTGTGAGCAGCCTACTTGGGCCAGACGGATGTTTTCGTTCCAGCCGCGAGTACCGCACCTCGTGGAAAGAGGGCGTCGACTTCGTGGACTACGACGAGGCGGTTATTGAGATCGAGGCTCAGCTTGCGCGGTTCCTCGATGTCGTTGGCCGCGAGCCGGATTACTTTGAGGCGCACGCGGTGCTGTCTGACAACCTGAACCGCGCCATTGCGGATGTCGCTACTGCACACGGGTTCCGCCACCAGATTGCCTCGTTCGATCCAACCGCAACCGTGACCTGCGGAAACACGCCGGTTCGCATGGTGATGCACTCGATGGAACCGGGATATGAGCCCGCCGAGTCCATCAAGCAGACCGTGCGCGAGATGGGTGCCGACGAGACGGTCGTGTTCGTCTGCCACCCCGGGTATCTCGACCGCTTTATTCTTGAGACTTCGTCGCTCACCGCCAACCGCACCAAAGAGGTCGACGCGCTTATCGACCCCGAGCTGCGCGCCTGGCTTGAGGAACAGGACAACCTACGCCTCATCGATTATCGCGACCTGTAGCGACCTTGGTCCCCCGCCCAATCGCCCTCAGACGCCCCTACAGCGGGCAGATGCGGCTTCCAGAGCGGGCACTCCTGCCAGCCGTCGGCAAATCCCATGCGACGCAGCTCGTCGGCGTCGAGCCTGTCCAGCAGCTCGAGCAGGCGCGCACGCCAGCCCGTCTCGGGGGCGATGCGTTCCAACAGGTAGCTCAGGATGGTCAGGATGCCGAACATGTTATCCGAGCGCACCTTATTAATTATGGTGCGTCCTACTTAGCAATTATGGTCAATACTACTTATCAATTATGGTACTTTCTACTTATCAATCGTGGTATTTTCTAGTTGACACATATGGTTCGCTCTATTTATGCGGAGGTGATCGCCCATGATTCCTCGCCAACTTGAGGGATTGCTGAAACAGATGGCGGGATGGTTCCCGATCGTCTCGATAACGGGTCCTCGACAGAGCGGAAAGTCCACGCTCGTGCGAGCCGCCTTCCCCGACTATGCCTACGTCAATCTCGAAGACCCACAGCAGGGCGACCGTGCACGGGAAGATCCGGTCGGGTTCATTCGAAATGCACCAACGCCCCTCATCATCGACGAGGCGCAACAAGCGCCCGAACTCTTCTCGATGATTCAGGTCGTCTCCGACGAGCGCGGCTCCACCGGACAGTTCATTCTATCGGGCTCTCAGAACTTCCTGTTGCTCAAGGGAATAACGCAGTCCCTCGCAGGACGCGTCGGCCTACTCAAACTCCTCCCGCTCTCGTATGCGGAACTAGAGAAGGGGGGTATAGTCCCGGAAATCGAGGACTACATGGTTCGAGGCGGCTATCCACGGCTTTACGATGTCGATGTACCGGAGCGCATCTATTATTCCGGTTACATCAACACCTACCTTGAGCGCGACATCTCAGGCTACCTCGATGTTCGCAACCTGTCAGCTTTCAGAACGTTCCTCTCCCTCTGCGCGCGTAACGCGGGAAATCTCCTGAACATCTCGAGACTGGCGAGCGATGCCGGCGTCTCGAGCGTCACTGCCAAGGCATGGCTGTCCATGTTGGAGTCGAGCTACGTGGTGTTCATGCTCAGGCCGTACCATGCAAACGTCAGGAAGCGACTGACCAAGACGCCCAAGCTCTATTTCTACGACTCCGGACTCCTGTGCCACCTACTGGGCATCGCCAGCAAGGAAAGCCTTCTGAACGGAGACTCCCTGGGCATGGTCTTCGAGAATCTCATAATCGCCGAAACAGCAAAGCGCCATCTCAATCACGGGGTCAACCCCAATCTATGTTTCTACCGAGATGACAGCAAGATCGAGGTCGATCTGCTCGACTTGACCGATGTCTCGAGCCCTTGGGCAATCGAGATCAAGGCTTCCGAAACCTATCACGGCAAGTACGCCCGAAACGCCATAAGGATAGGGGAAGAAATCGGCATTCCGCAGGGCAATCGCGCCGTCGTGCTACGCGTGCAAGATGCGTACGAAACCGGCGGCATCAAGGTGATTCCAGCGAGGACATGGCTCGCACAGGCATGAAAAAGGCAAGACGTAGACCTTTTGGCCATGTCTTGCCTTTTAAACGACAAGTTGTCGCCCTGGCCGCTGCGCAGCGTCAACTAAGTTACAGGCCGAGCATGGGCTCCAGGACAAAGAAGTATGCGAGCACTACGATGCCCAGGACAATGCGATAGACGCCGAAGCACTTAAAGTCGTGGCGGCGGACGAAGCCCATAAGCCACTTGATAGCGATGAGCGAAACCACAAAGGCCACGACGCAGCCCACGCCCAGGATGGCGATCTCGTTGGCGCCGAAGGTGCCGCCCTTAATGAAGTACTTGACCAGCTTGAGCGCGCTCGCGCCAAACATAACGGGGATAGCCAGGAAGAACGTAAACTTGGACGCCACCGAGCGCGTGCAGCCCAGCAGCAGGCCGCCGATAATGGTGGAACCGGAGCGCGACGTACCCGGAATCAGCGACAGCACTTGGAAGCAACCAATGCCCAGGGCGGTCTTCCAGCTCAGGTCCTCGAGCGTGGCGATGGAGCCAAAGTCCAGATTCTCGTCATCGTCCTCATCCTCAGCGGTAGCCGTGGCGGGCGCCGCAAAGTGCGCACCGGCGGGACGTCCGCCCGACACCACAGCACGCGAACCAAACGAACCGGCAACGGCCATTTCCTCGCGCTTGCTCGCGCGCCAGTTCTCGATCACGATAAACAGCACGCCGTACACAATGAGCGCCAGCGCCACGACGGGAGCATTGTAGAAATGCTCCTCCATCCAGTCGTTGAGCGGCAGGCCGATCGCCGCCGCAGGAATGCAACCGAGCACAATCTTGCCCCACAGCACCCAGGTGTCGCGACGGCCCTCCTTGCCCTTGCTGGGCGAGAACGGATTGAGCTCATGGAAGAACAGCACGCAGACGGCCAAAATGGCGCCAAGCTGAATCACGACCAGGAACATGTTCCAGAACGTCTCGCTCACGTTCATCTTGACGAACTCGTCCACCAAGATCATGTGACCGGTCGACGAGACGGGCAGCCATTCGGTGATGCCCTCGACCAGGCCCATGAAGGCAGATTTTAGAAGCTCGATGATATCCAAAGGGACCCCCTCGTTAGACACCCGCCGATATTGTTCTGCGGACGGTGCGGGCGATGTCCCATTATCAACCGTTCGGGCGCGTCTGCGCCTACCCTTACCAAAAAACTCGTCCGTTCACAGAATTGCGAGCGGTCAAACCGAAATCCTTGGGTATAACTGCAACAAGATAAAGTGTCCGGCGGCCAACGCGCCCGCGCCCGCCCGACGCACGAGCCCCGCGCCCGTGCGATAGACCAAGGAGGAAACCATGAACGAGGGCTACACCAAGGTATTTGTTTCACTCGACGGTACTGAGCAGCAGGATTTTGTGCTCGCACGCGCCATCAAGGTCGCCGCGAACAACGGCGCCAAGCTGATTATCGGCCACGTTATCGATTCCACGGCGCTCGAGAGCGCCGGTTCCTATCCGGTCGATCTGGTCAACGGCCTAGAGGAGGCATTTAAGAACTCCATCGCCAAGCAGCTCGAAGAGGCCAAGGCCAATCCCGATATTCCCGAGGTCGAGGTCATGATTCGCGCCGGCCGTATTCGCGAGACGCTCAAGGACGAGATGCTCGACGTGGTCAAGCCCGACCTGGTGCTCTGCGGCGCACGCGGCCTGTCCTCGATCAAGTATGCGCTGCTGGGTTCGATTTCGACGTTCCTGCTGCGCAATACGGACTGCGACATTTTGGTCGTGAAGTAGGTTCCTTCCCGCCGGCGCAAGGCCTGCGGGGTTATCACGCCGACGTCCTCGCCGCTTCGCGGCTGCGGGATGTCGGCTTAGATAACCCCTCCCGGCCTTGCGCCTTCGTCACCGTACTTCAGCGAGTTGGCTGATAAGAAAGATGGCGTGCCGCCCCGATTGGGGCGGCACGTTTTTGATTGGGCGGACGTCTGCCGCGTGCGTTACTCGAAGTATTGGAACTTGTTGGTTGAAAAGGCAAACGTTACGACGAAGCCTTTGCCGGAGTCGGATGCTGCAGTGACGTCGATGCCCATCTTGGAGCACAGGCGCGCCACCAGGTAGAGGCCGATGCCCGTTGCGCGCTTGGTGGTGCGGCCGTTGTCGCCGGTAAAACCCTTCTCGAACACGCGCGGCAAGTCGGCCGCGCTCACGCCGCAGCCGTTGTCCGCAACGGTGAGCTCGATGCGCTCGCTTGCCAGACCTTCGTCCAACAACGCGCCCGAAAACACAATCTTCGCACCGTCCTCACGCGCATATTTAATGCTGTTCTGAATGAGCTGGCCCAGAATAAACTCGAGCCACTTTTCGTCGGTAAAGACCTCAAAGTCGAGGTTCTCGCACACCGGAGCCACGTGCGCCGCGATGAGCTCGCGGGCGTTGGCTTTGATTGCGCCCGTCACCAGAGCCTTGAGGTTCCAACGTCGAATCAGGTAATCGCGCTCCACGACTTCCGAGCGCGCATAGTAGAGCGCCTGGTCGATATAGCGCTCCACGCGGGCAAGTTCGCGTGCCAGGTCATCTACGCGCGACAGGTCGTCTTCGCTGCCGTCCAGGTTTTCCAAAATCAGATGGGCTGCCGCCAGGGGCAGCTTGGCCTCGTGGACCCAGCTCTCGATATAGTCGCGGTAGTCATCGGTCTGGCGCCGGCCTTCCGCCACCTCATCGCATGCCGCCTTGCCCACCCGGCGCAAGACCTCGTACTCGAGCTCGCCCTCGGCATAGGTCGGGCATTGCACCATCTCCTGCACCCATGCGGGACTCTCGAGCTCCTCGGCCGCACGCTCCAGCTGGCGCAGAAAACGACGACGGCGCGCGTGCTCGATCACGATGCCGAGCATACCAAAGATAAAGGACACGCCGACCGCCACGACCACGATAGAAACGGGTGCGCCGGCGACCGTCAGCACAAAGCAGCTCAGCAGCACGCCGCACGTCCACACGGCGACGGGAAGCAGCGCATCTTTAAAGAACTTGCCAAACGACATAGCCGGCCCCTAGACCGAATAGCCCTGGCCGCGGTGCGTTGTCAAATACCCCTTGATGCCGATTTTTTCGAGCGTGGTGCGCAGGCGGTTGATGTTGACGGTAAGCGTGTTGTCGTCCACGAAGGCATCGGAGTCCCAGAGGTCCTGCATGATGGCCGAGCGCGAAACGATCTTGCCCGCGCGGCTTAGAAGCAGCGAGAGGATACGCAGCTCGTTTTTGGTGAGCTCGGTGCTAGTGCCGGTTTGCGTGTTAGTGACCATGGAGCGGGCGAGGTCGAGCTCCAGCCCCTTGTGGACGAGCGTGCTGCGTTCGCCTGCCGCCGCGGTGCGGCGCAGCAGTGCGTTGATGCGCGCCACGAGCACGCGCGCGCTATAGGGTTTGGGAACAAAGTCGTCCGCGCCGAGCGTCATGGCCATGACCTCGTCGATCTCGGTCGTGCGCGACGTGAGGACGATGATGGGAACCTCGGATTCGCGGCGAACCTCGTGGCAGATATGCTGGCCGTCCTTGACGGGAAGCGTGAGGTCGAGCAGCACCAGGTCGGGCGCGGCGGCGAGAATATCACGCGAGACATGCTCGAATGATTCGCATGCCTCGACCCCAAAACCCGCACGGGCAAGGATATCGGCAAGCTCGCGACGAATGGGTTCATCGTCCTCAACGATATAGATCAGCGCCATGGATTCCGCTCCCCCTCTTGGTTGTCTTGCCCCATTATGACCGCGGAGCCGCAGGTGCGCGCCTCGCGCGGCACCAAGGTGACAGAACTGTTCGCAAGCGGGGGCGTTTTGTCCGCCTCACGCTCGCGACGGGAACGGAGACCAAAATGAGTTTTTAATCCCCGTCCCAGAAACATCATTTAGCGGCGGGCACGGAGCTTTTCGTAGCCGTCGGCGAAGAAGGCGACCGTGGCGGCGTCGGTCTCGGCGGCGTCGGCCTCGGTTGCGGGGACCACGCCGTGCTCGTCGCTCACCAGGAACAAGGCGCCCTTGAGCTGTGCGGGAATATCTACGCGCGTGACCGGGATGCCCTTGGTCTGGGCCAGCTGCTCAATGAGCGTCGCCGTGCCACACAGGCACTCGTCCGCCGGCGCCACAAAGGCGAGCTCGCCGTTGTTGACGGCAGCAAGCAGCTCGGGCGCCACGCCGGTTTCGTCGGCCTCGGAGCGGGCCTCGGCGGAGCGGGCACGTAGCGCCTTGGCCGACGTATCGGTTAGCGGCTCGTATTCCCCCACCGTCATGGCGGCGTTGCCGTTGACGTCGATCACCAGCATGAGCACGCCGTCGCGTGCGGTGTAATCGCCCTCGGCAAGCGACCACTCAACGTGCTGCTTGGCCCAGCTGAGCATGTTATGGGTAAGCGGCTCGCCCTGCACCAAGCGCTCGGACAGTGCGCGAATGTGGCGGTTGAGCATGGGTACCTTTTTGTTGGACATGCGCCAACGGCAGACAAGCGCGGGCTTGTCGAGCGTAAACTTCTCGACCGCCTCCTGATTGGCGCAAAAGTCCTCGTACGCACGCTGATCCTCGGCATTGCCAAACAGCTCGGCATCATCAATCTGGGGCATGGTCATACCTTTCGTGTTAGTCATTCCGTCCTCTTATACCAAAAAGACGGCCCTCCAAACGGAGCAGCCGTCTTTTGCGGAGATTATTTTGTCCCAGGGCGGAACTTAGTGACGGAAATGCCTGGCGCCGGTGAAGACCATCGCAATACCGTGCTCGTTGCAGGCCTGGATGCTCTCGTCGTCGCGCTTGGAGCCGCCGGGCTGGATGATGCAGGTCACGCCGTGCGCAGCAAGCACGTCGACATTGTCGCGGAACGGGAAGAACGCGTCGCTTGCACAGGCAAAGCCGCCCTTCTCCACGCCCTCACGCTCGCAGAAGTCCTCGGCGCGTTCGCAAGCAAGCAGTGCAGAGTCAACGCGGTTAGGCTGACCCGGGCCCATGCCAATGCCGGCCTTACCCTTGGAAACCAGGATGGCGTTGGACTTAACGCCCTTGCAGACCTTCCAGGCAAACTCAAGCTCGGCCATCTCGGCGGCGGTGGGCTTGCGGTCGGTGGGGAACGTAAAGGTCGCGGGATCCTCGGTCACGTGGTCGACTTCCTGCACCAGCATGCCGCCGTCGATGGAGCGCAGCTCCACCTGGGCGCCGTGGTCCACGCCGCCGGTGGCCAGCACACGCAGGTTGGGGCGCTTGGCCATGCGCTCGAGCGCCTCGGCAGTGTAGCTCGGGGCGATGACGACCTCGACGAACTGCTTGTTCTGATCGGCAAAGTGCTCGACCAGCTCATAGGGAACCTCGCGGTTGCAGGCGATGATGCCGCCAAAGGCGCTCTTGGGATCGCAGGCGAAGGCGCGGTCGTAGGCAGCCGTGATGTCCTCGGCAACGGCAGAACCGCAGGGGTTCTGGTGCTTGAGGATCACGCAGGCCGGCTCGTCGAACTCACGGACCAGGTTCCAAGCGGCATCGGCATCCAGATAGTTGTTGTAGCTGAGCGGCTTGCCCTGGATCTGCTCGGAGCCCACGAGCGGGAACTGCGAGCTCGCGGTGTTCTCGCAGCCCTCGGCAAAGCGGTAGACCGTAGCCTTCTGCTGAGGATTCTCGCCATAGCGCAGGTCGTCGACCTTCTCCAGCGAGATCTCGAGCTTGGCAGAGGTGTCAGCCACGTCGCTTGCCTGGGCGGCAAGCCAACGGGAGATAGCCGTGTCGTAGGCGGCGGTGGTCTGGTAGACCTTCACCTGCAGGCGACGACGGGTGGAAAGCGTGGTGCAGCCACCGGTCTCGTGCATCTCGGCCAGGACGGCATCATAGTCGGCCGGGTCGGAGATGACGGTAACGCTCGTGGCGTTCTTAGCGGCGGAGCGCAGCATGGAGGGGCCACCGATGTCGATGTGCTCGATGGCATCCGCGAAGGTGACCTCGGGGTTGGCGACGGTCTTCTCGAACTCGTACAGGTTGACGACGACCAGGTCGATCAGCTTAATGCCGTGCTGAGCGGCCTCCTGCATGTGCTGCTCGGAATCGCGGCGGGCCAGCAGCGCGCCGTGAACCTTGGGGTGCAGGGTCTTAACGCGGCCGTCCATCATCTCGGGGTAGCCCGTGAACTCCTCGATGGGGGTTACGGGAACGCCCGCGTCCTCGATGGCACGAGCCGTGCCGCCCGTAGAGATGATCTCGACGCCAAAGTCATCGACCAGCGTCCGTGCGAAATCGACGACGCCCGTCTTATCGGTAACCGAGATCAACGCGCGTGCGATCTTCACATCAGATCCCATGCAGTCCTCCTGTCTGGTACGCCGCCGTGCTCTGTGAGTCGGTGATACGTCGATCTGCAGCGCTCGCGCAGCGGCATTGAAAATACTGATTCAATGTAGCGCATCGAGCGCATCGATGCACCCCGCAACGGACGCATGTGCAGAAAAAGTTTGCGAGCGGAGGGGATGGGCACGGCACCGGGCACGGTGAGTTCATGGAACACAGGGGCACCATAATTTGATGCCAATGGCGTGGTAGAACTGTGCTCGATATGCATCCGCAAAAGAAAGAGGCACCATGGTCTCGCGGGTTCTCTACCGACCGTTTGATACCGAAGACTTCGACGCCATCGCGCTGATTCTGCAGCAGCTTTGGCATAACAATTCGGATAACGATGAGTACAACCGCCTCGAGGCCGCGTGCGACCTCGCCTATTGCCTTTCGTCGTCGACGTTTTCACAGGTTGCGGTGATTGACGGCGAGGCGCGCGGCATTGCACTTGCACGCGCAGGACAGAACTCCGGCGTCACTATCAACGAGCATTGGATGGATACCGAACGCGCACTGCTATCGCAGATGCGTGAGCTGGAGCCTGATGCCTGCGCCGAGTATCTCTCGTTTGTGCGCGCAACCATCCGAACCAACAACCGTCTGCTCGAGAGCAGCCCGTTGCCGCACGACAACGAGGTCACGCTGCTTGCCGTGGATCGCGACGTCCATGGCCTGGGCGTTGGCACGGTTCTGCTCGATGCCGCGGTCTCGCACCTGTCCTCGCTTGGAGCGACGAGGGCGCACCTGTACACCGACTCCAACTGCTCGTGGAAGTTCTACGAGCTGCACGGCTTTAAGCGCACGTCTACGCACCGCGCCAACCGCGAGGAACGCCGCCACAATATGCCGCGCGAAAGCTTTCTCTACGAACTCGACCTAACAGCCTAAACCTGGCAGTTAGGGACGTTCCCTTTATGCCGGCACCCCGGGACACTCCTTGGCAGCAACCGTACCTAGTCATTGGGGACGTTCTTAAATGACTAGTCGTTGGGGACAGTCTTGATCAAAACGACCGACAAAGCCCTTCTTAAGGTCGCTATCTGAGGGTTTACAAATGGCTGTGGACAAAAAACATCAAATATGAGTACTGTTACCTTTTTAGTAGCAGCGCAATTCGGCTTTTTCGGGTCTCTTAGACGTCTCGACGCGTTGGATGAACTAACGTATCTCCCCAAATGTACAATAAAATGGACTCCTAACGAGAAATAATCTCGTTCGGGGGTCCATTTTTAATACAAACAAATGTGACAATCTAGGCAACAGTACTCATATTTGGCATTTTTTGCCCATTGCCCCTTGCGCGAAGGTCCGCAGCGGAAAGCATGGCCCGTTTCGATGCACAAAAATGGGATGAATCTTCCCTGGCAACCGCCCAGAAAGATCCACCCCAAAGCAAGCGCTCGCTAGAACGTTCCGCCGCCGCCTCCGCCGACGCCGCCGCCTCCGCCGCCCGAGAAGCCGCCGCCACCGCCGCCGCTCGAGCTATCGGAACTCGAAGCCAGCTCACGGATGCTCTCGTGATACACGTCATCGAACGAATCGAGCGGGGACTCGTTGCCGTAGTGATGGTAATACCACCAGTAGCAGGGGTAATTATCGTAGAAGTCGTCGCTGTTGCGCAGGTCCGCAGGCACGGCCTCGGCCAGCTGACGCAGCACTTCCTTCGAAACACCCAGGGCAACGCCCATCACCAGCAGCTTGTTCCACAAGATCAGATCGCTGGGGACGGCCTCCTTCAGACGCGTAAAGTCCTCGAGCCAGTGCTTGAGAGCCTTGCAGCGGGCCGCCAGCTCGGCGCCCTCCGGCGTGTAGCGACGGAAGGTGCAGCTGAGGACAAAGCCCACGATCACAATGGGAATCGAAATCGCAGCGGCAACGACGTTGGCCTCCGCAAAGTCGGTATAGAACAGGGAACCCAGGATGCAAAAGACAATAATGATGCCGAGAATCAAGCCGGCCACCAGAGCGACGCTACCGTCCGATGCGATAAGCTCGCGCCCTTCCAGCTTGCCCTTGACCGTGGTCTGATAGTCCTCGAGCTTGTCGCCAACAGATTCGGTGCGCTCGCTGGCGTAATCTTCCAGCTCACTAAACGTGCGCGAACGAACGCCGTCCTTATCGGGCTTAACGCCGGCAAAGAAGACCTTGAGCACATCGCGATCGATGCCGTCCTTCTTGGCAGCCTTCCAGCCCTCGTCGGTCACGGTGATGCGGTACGTCTGCTCCTCTTTTTCGCGACGGAGCAGACCCTTCTTCTTGGTCTCGGTCGCCTCTTCCAGCTTGATCACGCGATCGTCGGTAAGCTTCATAAGCGTGGCGATATATGCCTGATCGGGCACGTCATTCCAGGCCATGAGGGCTGCCAGTACGGCAGGATGGTCGGCCGAGGGCACATCGCGGAAGTAATCGTCCTGGAAGAGCGGCTTGGGCTTGGGGCGACGCAGTTTGAGCATCACGATCGCACCGGTATAGGCAGCTGCCACGACAACACACACCACGGCAATCGCGCTGGCAACCGCACGCGCGTGCTCGCGGCGGGCGTTGGCCTCGTCGGCCCATTCCTTCTCTTCACTCAGAATCGTCGACATGCGCTCTTCGCCCGAGGCGGCGAGCTGCGGCACCCAGTCGCTGGGGAAGGCGACGCGCGCCTCGGCGAACTCGCCCTCATGCACGCACGGAATGGTATAGGTGACCATGGGTTCGCTCTCGTCGAGCGACACGTCGCCCGTCAGTGGACCGTGACCCCATGCGCGGAAGTTGTCGCCCTTGACGGCCGCCGTCCCGGCAGCGGCGTTTGCAAAGTAGACTTCCATCTCGACGTCATCGGAATCCGCCGACCAGCCGTCGCCGACAAACTTCCAGTAGAGCTCGGCGGTATCGGACCAGTTCATGACCGCACCGGTCATGGTGTAGCTCACGTAAAAGATCGCGCTGTCGCCGCTCTCGTGGGGGCTGAACACCTTGATCCTTACGCCGTCGCCGGACTGCTCCACCGTGTAAACACCGTCGTCGCCCTTGTTTGCGCTGTCGACCTTGTTAAACGCGGTGTCGTCTTCCTCGACGCTCAGCACGTCGACGCTCACCGACCCGCCCTGTTGGTTGGAGCCTGTATTGATATCCCAATACACGCCGTTGATGTCGTCGTCAAAATCGAACTGACGTCCCTCGACAACGGTCAGCGAGCCATCGGCCTCGACCGTGGCGCCGATATAGGTTTGGCTCATGGAGTAGCCGTCGGCATGGGCGACGGCGGGCAGCAGCAACAGTGCGCACGTAACAAGCGCGCAGACGGAAGCGAATCGCGCAAATAGGCGGCGCTGCCGACAGGGTTTGGCAACGGGGGCGTTCATAGGCACATCCTTTGTCTGTGATACCAGTAACGCTATTGTCCCACGTTTACGAGTTCGCAACGCGAGCTTCTAGGTCAGCGGAGCACCAAACGGGACAAAAGTCACGCCCGCGGGTAGTCGTTGGACGTTCTTAAACGACTAGTCATTTGGGACAGTCTTTGGCTGAGCCTGCGACCGGAGGAAGATACCACTTCATAGCTCCATCACAGGTGTAGCGGCTTTGTGTGGGTGCGACGCGCGCTGATTGAGCCGACGAACGAGGGGCATAAAACAGTCGAGCGAAAACGGTTTGCCTCTTTGCCGTTCGCTCGAGGATCATGTCCCCCTTTTCCGCGGAAACCCCGGCAGTTGCGAAGAGCTGCCGGGGTTTCTGTCGTTTAAGGGGTTGGGCCGGCGGTCGGCAATCGAGATGTTGAGTCGGTGTCCGCCGCGCGCAACGCACGGTCTTGGCAACTTGCGAGCGACGGCAACGTCTCCCCCACCGCACCCCGCGCTATACTCGTCCGCATGGATATCAACTCATGCAACATAGCAACGCCCGCCGCAACCGGCGCGTCGCCCGCACCCGCTACGACACCCAGCACGCCCGCGCCCGTCGTGGGCCGCTTCGCCCCGTCGCCCTCGGGCCGCATGCACCTGGGCAACGTCTTCAGCTGCCTGTGCGCGTGGCTTTCGGCCCGCAGTCAGGGCGGCCGCATCGTATTGCGCATCGAGGACCTGGACGATCGCTGCAAACGGCCGGAACTCGCTGCCCAGCTCATCGATGACCTGGCCTGGCTGGGACTCGAATGGGACGAAGGCCCCTACTGCCAGCACGATCGCCTGGATCTATACGAGACCGCGCTGCACCAGTTGCAAGACGCCGGCCTCACCTATCCCTGCTTTTGCACGCGCGCCGAGCTCCACGCCGCGAGCGCGCCGCACGCCAGCGATGGCACGCCCATCTACCGCGGTGCCTGCCGAGGGCTTTCTGCCGAGGAGATCGCCCGCCGCAGTGCCCTGCGCGCCCCGGCCACGCGTCTGCGCGTGCCCGCCGTCGACAATCTGGCAGATGATGTGATCGAGTTTGTAGACCGCACGTACGGAGCCCAATGCGAGGCGCTCGCCACCGAGTGCGGCGACTTTTTGGTGCGCCGCAGCGATGGCGTCTTTGCTTACCAGCTGGCCGTGGTGGTCGACGACGCCGCCATGGGCGTCACCGAGGTCGTACGCGGATGCGACCTGCTGGGTTCTACGCCGCGCCAAATCTATCTGCAGCATCTGCTGGGACTGCCCACGCCGCACTACGCGCACATCCCGCTACTCATGTCAGCGGACGGCCGCCGCCTTTCCAAACGCGATCGCGATCTGGACCTGGGCGAGCTACGCACCCGCTTTGGCGCGCCCGAAGCACTGCTCGGCTGGCTCGCTGGACAAACAGGCATCGCGCCGGATACCATGCCGCGTACAGCCGAGCAGCTGGCCGAGCACTTTAGTTGGGACGTCATCCGCGCGCACAGGGAAAACATCGTTATGAATGGAGACCTTTCGCTGTAAAGAGCTCGTCAACTAATGGCATCCCCCGTCTCCGACCTTTTTTCGACAAGCGTCTTATTCTGCGTCTTGTTATGTACGGAATAATTCCGTACAATAATGCCGAGGAGGTTTTGTTATGCCAACTATTGAGAAACAACGCCGTATGGATCTGAGGCTAACCGAACGTCAACGCCTCACTTACGAGCGCGCCGCTGCCTTGCGCGGGCAGACCCTCACCCAATGGGCCACGGCGCACCTTGACGAGAGCTCCGCGCGTGACATCGCCGAGGCATCAACAACCTATCTTTCTCCTGATGGTTTCGATGCATTTTGTGAAATGCTTGACTCCCCCATGCCTGAAGCCGCAAAAGCGCTGCTTGGCCGTAAAGCGGTTTGGGAATGAACGCGTTTACCAAGCCCGTTCAACTCCCTGTTGGTCAAGGCATCGAGGCATTCCACTGTGGAAACACTCTCGTCGATGGATGGGCCAAAAACAGATCAGCCTCAGCGCGAAGAAGAGGGTCCGCGGTTATATACGCGTCATATTGTGATGGCGCCGTCGCTGGGTTTTATACGCTGTGCACGCACTCCGTAGCTCGTGAAAATGTTGACGGGGGATGGTTCGTGCGTAATTCACCCTCCCAAGTTCCCGCAGTCCTGCTTGGGATGATGGGAGTCGATGAGAAATTCAAGGGACTTGGTCTGGGAGCATCGCTGCTCAAAGATGCCATTGAAAATGCTTTGAAAATATCTGCCTTGGCAGGCGCACGAGCTTTGATTGTCGACCCAGTAGATGACGAGGCGGCAGCATTCTATGCGCATTTTGGCTTCACCACCCTACCTGGCACCAACCGAATGGCGCTGAAACTCTAGACTGACAGGCATCATCTCTTCCAGCCGCTAGCATGACTCAAGTTACCCTACAGATAATGGCTATTGTTGAAATGTAGGGTAACTGCCCAAGGCATCGTATGAAGATCTCTCTATGCCCGCCCCTACGCAACGTCCCAGGGCTGGAGTTCGTCGCCCAAACGAACGATGCGGTCGTAGAGCACGGTGTGACGCTCGGCTGGGTTGGCATCGCGATGGAAATGCCCGTAGTACCAGCGCTTGTAGTCCAAGCGATCTTCCAGCTCGTCGAAAAATGCGGTGAGTCGATCGACGCTGGGATAGTTCCAGCCGGGCGCCGGGTAGAGCGTCGGCGAGAGCATGCGCGTGGAGCAGGTGTGGGTGACCACGTAGTCGACCTTCCAGCCCACGCTATCGAGCTTTGCCCGCGCTTCCTCAAAGTTGCGCTCATCCGGCAGCTCCTGCGGCCACCAGCTGGAATACGGGATGCGGTATTCCTTGTCCACGCTCGTGGCGCCGCCCATGGTAAAGATCGTTGAACCGTCGAGCTCAAAGACCTCGCCGCGCGTCAGGCGCCGTATGGGCGAGGTATCCGACAGGCGCTGCGTGAGCCCACCGTGCCATAACTCCATAGGGCGCTCCGCCCAATGGTCGAAGCGCTCGTGATTGCCGTCAACAAAGAGCACCGTGTAGGGGCGCGACTCCAACCACGCGATGTCAGCACATTCCTCGGCAGAGAAATCCCATGGAAAGCCAAAGTCGCCGGCGACAATCAGATAGTCGTCGCTGGCAAGACTATCCCCGAGTTCCCAGTCGCGGAGCTTTTGCATGTCGAGGCCGCCGTGAATATCGCCCGTCACATAGACCGTCATCGGACTACCACTTCCCTCTTATAGGTTTCGAGATCGTGCTCGATCTGCTCGTCGCCCGTAGCATTGACCCACCACGGCCATTTAACGCAGCACACCGGCTCGTCTACCTGCGCAAACCACGTCTTGAGCTCGTCCAGGCTCACCGGGGCGTAGCTGTTGGCGTCCACACCCACGTCGTAGCGCAGCAGCCCCTGCTTGCGGTTGAACTCGTTATACGCGCCGCCGCCGCTGTGGATATGCCCATGCAGATGCCAGCCGCCATGCGACATGCCCTGCCAGTCAACCATGGGATAGTGGCTCATCACGATTTTTTGGCGGTCGATCTTGAGCACGCAAATGGGCGGCTCAACGATAAAAGCACCCGCCACCGCGGGCTGTGACCAATCCTTGTCGTGATTGCCGGGCAGCAGATGAACGCGCTTACAGGCAATCCTTTTGCGCAGCTCGTAGGCTTCTTGGGCTGTCATCTTAAAGCTGAAGTCGCCCAGGATATAGAGCTCATCGTCCTCGCCAACCTTGCTATTAATGCTGGCGACCATGGCGTCGTTCATCTGCGCAACGGCCGACCACAGCCTGTCGCAGAGCCGCAGCATGTTCTCGTGCCCAAAATGGGTATCGCTGGTAAACCAGATCATGGGGACCTCCTAACGCTGGGGGATACCTGCTCCATAGGGCTTACCCCTCGTTCTTCCATCCAAACGGGTCGAACACCCAAAAGACCAGATCGAGCACGCCGCCGGTCGCCATGGCGCCAGCGAGGGCAACGCAAACATGCAGCGAACTTGTGCTCCGAAGCACATCGAACGGCCCCAGAACAGCCACCAGCCCAACTGCCGCGCCGGCAAGGCACAGCGCGAGACACGGCCCCGCATCCTTAACGCCCTTCTTTACGAGATGCTTTGTGTTGTCACTCATCGATATCGAACTCCTTAGAGGATCGTTGCTTTGATTCATGCCACCGCAGCAGAGCAGGACGGCAGGCTAAGTGTCACATGCCGTGCGGACACAACTGAAAGCTCACGCCAAACTGCCAACCTTAATCGTCATACGCCCAAAACACGAACGATCGATCTGTTATCCTGGCGCCAGCATGGTCTGACGAAAGGCATAGCGAAATGGCTACTCAGCAGCAGATTGATATTGAATTCGACTCACTTGCACATGGGGAGGATTCACCCAAGCTCATCGCCAACTCGAAGGCGACTGGCGGAACGCTGCTGTCCGTTATCGAAGAGCAGCTCTCCACCTGCAGCTCGTTCGACTTTTGCGTTGCCTTTATCGCAGACGGCGGCTTGCAAATCCTAGTCGAGGCGTTTCAAGAGCTCAAACAGCGCGACATCAAGGGCCGACTGCTTACATCCACCTACCTCAACTTCAACTCGCCCGATGCGTTTCGCAAGCTCTTGGAATACGACAATATTGAAGTGCGGGTGTTCGAAGGCAATCTACACGCCAAGGGATACATTTTCGACAAGGGCGAGACTAGCACAATTATCGTCGGAAGCTCGAATATGACGCAGGCTGCTCTGACCTGCAATAAAGAGTGGAACGTTCTGTACCAGACCGTTGAAAACAGCCAGCTGCTCGGCGAGCTTAGAGGCGAGTTCGATTCGCTGTGGAATGACGCCTCTACCATTACACTTTCCCATGACTGGATTGATAGCTACGCCAAATATCGGTCGGCCCACCCGCCAAAACCCAAATCGAAACCAACGTTTAAATCTACTGAGGTACCGGCGCAGAATGATCTCTTTGAAATCAAGCCCAATAAAATGCAGCAGCGCGCTCTCGAAGCGCTCGGAGCAATCCATCGCAAGGGCGAGACCCGAGCGCTGCTGGTCTCGGCAACCGGCACGGGCAAAACTTTCCTTTCGGCGTTCGATGTACTGGCAACTAAACCCCGACGCATCCTCTTTCTTGCGCACCGCCGACGTATTATCGACGCCTCCCGCGCGAGCTATGAACGGCTCTTGGGCAACGCCTATACATTCGATACCTATCAAACAGGCAAGAATATAAGCTCTGCTACCTGCGTGTTTGCCATGTGCTCTTCGGTTGCAAAGCATCTGTCCGACTTCCGCCCCGAGGAATTTGACTACATCGTCATCGACGAGGCACACCGCACGGGCTCCCAGGGTTACCAATCCATCATGTCACACTTCAAACCGCGGTTTTATCTGGGCATGACCGCCACGCCGAATCGAACCGACGGCTATGACGTCTTTGCGCTCTTCAACCATGTCATCGCGTTCCAGATCACGCTGCAGGACGCTTTGGCCGAGGAGATGCTTGCCCCCTTCCATTATTTTGGCATTCACGATCTGGAGATTGACGACGAGACGGTTGAAGACACTGCCTTGTTCGGACGCTTGACGTCTGACGAGCGTGTGCGTCACATCACCGAGAAGATTGAGGAATACAGCGTCAATAAGAGCGACCGCAGGGGTCTCATCTTCTGCAATCGCAACGCCGAGGCCGAAGAACTATCTCGTAAATTCAACGTGCTCGGATACCGAACGGCCGCGATTAGCGGGCAAGATTCCGACGAGGTCCGCGACGCCGCAATCAGTCGCCTGGAGTCCGGCGAGCTCGAGTACATTTTCTCGGTCGACATCATGAACGAAGGCGTCGATATCCCCTCGCTCAACCAGATCATCATGCTCCGTCGCACCGATTCAGCGATTATCTTTATTCAGCAGCTCGGACGCGGTTTACGTCTGAATGACGGCAAAGAATACGCGCTGGTGCTCGATTTTATCGGAAACTACCAGAGCAACTTCTTGGTGCCCATCGCGCTCTCGGGCGACAAGACCTACAACAAGGACCGTCTGCGCCGTCTTGTTCAGGAAGGCGATTCCGCGATTCCTGGATGTTCAACCGTAAGTTTCGACCGCATCTCCGAGGCACGCATCTATAAGGCCATCGACGGTGGCGACTTTACCTCCGTCAGATTTTTGAAAAACGAGTATCTCGATCTACGTCAAAAGCTTGGCAAGATTCCCTCACTGCTCGAATTTGATCGTAACGGCTCTATCGATCCATTGCTCATCTTTAAGAATAACGGCCTGGGTTCCTACCATGCATTCCTTTCTAAATACGAACCCGATTACACAGTCCAGTTCTCCTCGGATCAGACCAAGATTCTCAAGTTTATTTCGCAAAAACTCGCCGCGGGCAAACGATTCGAGGACCTCTATTTGCTCCAAAGGCTCGTTAAAGCTGGGCACGAGGGCTACCAACAAATGCACGAAGACGCTCTTAGGAACTATCGTACGCAGCTTAAGGACAGTGCCATTACGTCGGCAATCGCAGTCCTCAAAGGCGACTTTACCACTCCCAAGGATTTCGTGTCCCTGCTCATCGACGATGGAAGCGGCCCTCGCCTGACCGAAGCATTTGCAACCGCCCTGTGCAACGCCGAGTTCAAACGCCAGATTCTCGAGGTGCTGGATTTTGGCATCGCGCGCAACCGGCTCAACTATGCCGAGACATACGAGAACACGAACTTCGTCCTCAACGCCAAGTACACATACGAGGAGGTTTGCCGTCTGATGAACTGGGAAAAGAACATCAACGGTCAAAACCTCGGCGGCTACTTCTACGACGAGAAGACCAATACGTTTCCCGTGTTTATTAACTACGACAAGGCACCCGACATCAGCGAGTCCATTCAGTATGAAGACCGCTTTGTTTCGCCGAGTAAACTCGTCGCGATCTCCAAGAGCAACCGCACGATAAACTCGCCCGAGATTCAGCGATTGCAGGCATGGCCGGGCAATGATCTTAAAACATATTTGTTTATGCGTAAAAATAAAGATGACAAGGAAGGCAAGGAATTTTACTTCCTGGGCGAAATGCACCCGACTGGCGAGTTTGAAGCTATTAAAACTAAAAGCGGCAACAACGCCGTCGAAATCACATATGAGCTTAATGCACCCGTACGACAGGACATTTACGAGTTTATGCTCAGCGATCTGAGTGAAGCCGAGTAGCAAAAAGGAGCGGGCAGCCATGTGGCGCCCGCTCTTTTCAACTTATTTGAGCCCGAGCTTCTTTTCGAGCTCTTCGACAACCTTAACATCCGCCGGAAGCCAGTCGACATCCCACAAATTATTGGTGTCGAGCCACTTCATATCCTCATGGGCGTGCTCTTTGAACTCGCCGGAAAGGATGTTTGCCAGGTAGCACTGCATCGAAAGGTGGAACGTCTCGTAATCATGCTCGACCGTGCATAGATAGTCGAGGTTGCCAATCGTAACCTCGAGCTCTTCCTGAATCTCGCGCACGATTGCCTGCTCACCGGTCTCGCCCGGCTCGAGCTTTCCGCCCGGAAACTCCCAACCGTCTTTAAACTCGCCATAACCGCGCTGGCAGCTCAGAATCTTCCCGTCTTTCTGAATAATCGCTGCTGCAACATTGATTGATTTCATAACTAACTATCACCTCTCCAGTTGAGCCCAACTAGTATAGGTGATCAACCGACCGCCATGCCCCGACCGCTTGATAAACCGCAGATGCAGGACTTTCTTTCACGATTAGTCGTTCAGCACCACCAGCAAAGGTCTCATCAGCTCGCGTCGTTTGGCGGTTTTAGAGTTCTCCTTTACGAGATCTTTCAGCCGCTGCGTATTGAGCCCACGCCCAAGCGCGTCGTGATAGGCATCGGTAATTAATGAGGGGTCCTCGCAATCGAGGCATAGATCGACAAGCGTGCGCTCGGGTTTGGTAACCGGCAGGCCGTCGAGCCAGACGATATCCTGCTCAGCAATCTCGCGCTTTGCAAAAGAAAGGGATTCGTTTCTTGTATTGATTCGCGCAGTCGCGGTCATTCTGTAGGGAGACAGATAGAAATCGCCCATTTGTTGCAGGTTCGCCGCAGTCGTGCCGCTCACGGCGATGCCGTCCCACCGACGCTTTCTCTCCCACGCGCAAAGAGAGGGATTGGTGAGCTTCCAAAGGGCGTTGAGCTCGTCGGTGTCTCGGCGTTGTGTGCCAGACATCCGGTAGGCGCCGTGGCATATCCGCTCGAGACGCCCCACGCGGCACGAGTGTGCCAGCGCATCTCGAGAGATGTCCATGCGAGCCGCTTGGGCTGTGGCGAACACGCCCTCACTCTCGGAAAGCTCGTTTATCGCCGTTATGTTGCTAAAGTACTTCATGTTGCGCTTGTAGGATATTTTCATACTTTTGCAACGCATATTTGGTTTCATATGCTCGACGTGCTTTGCTTATCCCGCTACTGCCGCCGCTTTCCCACCGGTGCACCATCCCCTGCTACCGAGATCTAATACTTTTCCCGCAAAGTGAACGGCTGCTTTTGGACCCCTGAAGCATCCGCATTTTTCGACGGCAAAATCGCAGGATTCCGACTTCAAAACCGACGCTCCTATAAGTTGTCAAGAGGCAGTTTGCGGGAGCGCTCCCTTCAATTCGCACAGGAGCTCGTAATA
>PPYE01585134.1_pt1 | contig 28231 bp, 27 predicted proteins | sample 1559881 | NCBI WGS metagenome assembly PPYE01 (sample SAMN08240022, study PRJNA423297) | Human gut metagenome, whole genome shotgun sequencing project. | reverse complement strand
GTGCAGGGTTTAATACCCTGTTTGAATTGCAATTTTTGCGTAAAAGACCCCGCGCCGTTTTCCGGGGAAAAGGGTCGTAGAGATTTTGACCGCCCTACCGGTCGCCGCGCTCGCGGTGAATCTTCTCGTGACACGAACGACAAAGACTCATAAGGTTGGACTCGTCATTCGATCCTCCGTCAGCAAGCGGCACGATGTGGTGGACTTCCTCGACCGCGACGTAGCGTCCTTCCTTTAAGCACTGCTCACAAAGCGGGTGCTTGTGAACGTAGCGGTCACGGATTCGTTTCCATGCTCTGCCGTAGCGTTTGCCGGTAGAGTAGCCACGCTGGAACTTCTCGTAGTGTTGATCCATGATCTTTGCGTGCTCTTCACAATAAACGCCGTCCGTAAGGTGTGGACATCCGGGATAGCGGCACGGTCGTTGTGGTTTTCTTGGCATAAGCCGTGCCTCCTTTCAGGGCATAAAGAAAGCCCTGCAGGGTGTTCCCGCAAGGCTCGTGTGCTGCGTGTCCAGCTGTTCTTTATTCTGTTTTGCTGATTATATACTATCATAAAGGACGGGTGGACATCTTAGGACAAAGCAGGACATTTCGGGCGCATTTCAAATGATAATCGGATCATCCGGAAGCGTCACATGAAGGAGTGCCTTGCCATGCCAGCGGCGAATGGTACGGGCATCTGCACAGAGCTCCATCCCGATTTGCTCCCACGTATAGTTATGGATGTACCGGTACTTGAGTACCATGCGCTCGTCGGTATCAGGAACTGCCTCAATGACCTCCCGTATCTGTTTCTTGAGGTCTGATAGCATTTCCAGCTCACCGGCGATTTTCTTTTCCAGTGTCCACAGTTTCTCAAGCGTCCGGACAAATGGTGCTTCGGAATTACGTGATGTCTGCACGCGGTCTTTATCATATTGGATAGCCGACACGCTGCCTGCCATTTCACGCAGATTTTGTGCTTCTATCGTATCGGACTTGATTCTCTGATCAAGGCGGTAGGCCTGATGGAGATATTCTTTTACTGTCATTTGGCTTTCGCCTCCTCTCGTAGTTTGTTTATGAGATACTCACCGTCCACGCTTGTCAGGGCTTTGTACCAGCCTGAGCGGAAGAATCGTTCACACTCCATTGCATCCGACATGGCGGTTTGGTTACCGGGCTTCTTTTTCAGGCGCTTTAGGGCGTCCCGGTAATCCTTCACGGCCTGCAGTACGATGGCATTGGCGAGGTTTTCATAAGGGGTGATCATCAAACCACCTCAAGGTCTGCCTTGACCGCGTCAATCAGTGCGGTCTGCGTCATTTCTTTCTTGGATAGCGCCTTTACGATCCTTTCGTCGATGGTGCCCTTGGTAATAATGTGTTGGATCACGACAGTGCTGGATTCTTGACCTTGCCGCCAGAGACGGGCGTTGGTCTGCTGATATAATTCCAGAGACCATGTAAGGCCGAACCACACAAGGGTGGAGCCTCCGGCCTGAAGATTCAAACCGTGACCGGCAGAGGCCGGATGGATGACTGCTACAGGAATCTTTCCCGCATTCCAGTCAGCAATATCGCGGCTGGTCTTGATCTCCCGGACATTGAAGCGGTTCTTGATGCGGCTTAGGTCATGCCGGAACCAGTAGGCCACAAGAAGCGGTTTTTCATTGGAGGCCTCGATAATATCCTCTAAAGCGTCCAGCTTCCTATCGTGGAACTCGATGACCTCACCGGTATCGGCATATATGGCACCGTTTGCGAGCTGTGAGAGCTTGCCCGTAAGCGATGCGGCATTGGCAGCAGTCACTTCACCATCGGGAAGCTGCAATATGAGCTCCTGCTTCAAATCCTCATAGCGGCTGTGCTCTGAGTCGGAAAGCTGGACTTCATATTCCGTTGATACCAGCTCCGGCATCTTCAGGTGGTCGGTGGATTTCATGGAAATCGTGATATCCGAAATCCTCCGATAAATGGCATCCTCCGCATAGGGCAGCGGCTTATAGGAGTAGATGATCTCGCCGTTCCGCTTGTCCGGCATGAAGTAATTTGTCCGGTACTGTGTGATAAAGCGTCCGAGGCGCTCGCCCATATCCAGCACTTTAAACTCTGCCCACAGATCCATGAGACCATTTGAAGAAGGAGTGCCTGTGAGCCCGATAATGCGATGGAGCTTCGGCCTAACCTTCATCAGAGACTTGAAGCGCTTGGATTTATGATTTTTGAAGGATGACAGCTCATCGATGATCACCATATCGAAGTCAAAGGGAAAGCCGGACTCGTCAATGAGCCACTGCAGGTTCTCGCGGTTGATGATCGTGATGTCTGCTCTCTGCATGAGGGCAGTTTTACGCTCCTTCGGTGTCCCGACTGCGACCGCATAGGTAAGACCTCTTAGGTGCTCCCATTTTTTAATTTCCGCTGGCCAAGTATCGCGGGCGACTCTTAAGGGAGCTACCACCAGCACGCGATGCACTTCGAAGCTGTCAAACAACAGGTCATTTACTGCCGTCAGGCTGATGATCGTCTTGCCAAGTCCCATATCTAAAAGGACTGCGGCCACAGGGTGCTTTTCAATATAGCGGATGGCATAGTCCTGATAATCATGTGGATTGAAGTTCATTGATCATCCCTCCAATCTGCTCCGGGTCGTCAATGACATAGACTCGGTAGCCAAGTTCCCGAAGCAGCCTGTGGCGTGAGAGCTGGAGCGGGCGTGGCTTTTTGCCGGGAGCCTTCAGCTCTGCGAAACCGATATGGCCGTCAGGTAATAAGATCAGACGGTCGGGCATTCCTGCGAAAGAGGGACACACCAGCTTAAGCGCAATCCCACCGGACTTTTTCACCGCCGTCGTTAACTTGTTTTCTATCTGTTTCTCGTTCATAGGTAACCTCCGTCAGGTGCGAATTTCCGGCAATGTGCAAGGTGTATCAATGGTATTTACAGAACTTTTTCTTAGAGCATTTTTTATAGGCCTAAGAGAGTTTTTATATAAGACCTTGATACACCTTGTCATTGGTACGGATTACTGGAGAAAATCTTCCTCTGCGCCGCTGTCTTCACGAATCTTTAAGCCCTTGAAATAGCGCTTCCGGTTCAGCGTCAGCCGTTCAAATCCGGCCTTCTCCAGAGCAAAGTAGAAATCTGCCGTGCTGCGCACATACTCATTGCAGTCCAGCGAGTAGTTGCGGTATGCCTGATAGAGAGCCGAGGAGCTTTCCTTATAGGAATCATCCACCTCGCACTTTTCGTCTAAGAAATGCCCGAACCAGTCATTCTGGCTGCGATATTCCTCGATGGCCTTAGTCACGCAGTCCGGCACAGGGATCTGGTAGCCGAGCGCAATGACCTTCTTGGCACCCTCGATGATCCATGAGAGAATGCTTTCACCGGCATTTTCATATAGGTACTCACCGTAATTTTTGATGTCTGCCTTGCCCTCGATCTTGGCGTTGAACGGGATCACGATAAGCCTGCGCCAGATACCGTCATCGGAAGCGGAGACGCGAGGCAGGTGGTTCGTATACAGCACCAGCGTATGGCAGGGCTTGAAGGAAAACGGGTCTTTATACTTTTTCTCCGCAAACACATCGTCCGTAGAGCAGAGCTGCTTGACGGTGGAGTCGTTGAGCCTTGCGCCTTCCTGCATTTCTGCAGCGATCAGCAGGCGCTTGCCTTTGACCTCAGCCATTTCTGGTTTGATGTTTCTGCGGCAGCCGACGGTCAGGGTGTCTGCAGAGATGTTTCCGCTGTAAAGACCCAGCACGCGGGAGATGGCATTCCAGAAGGTGGATTTGCCGTTGCGTCCATCGCCGTATGCGATGATGAGCGCCTCCACAAAAACTTTCCCGATAGCAGCAAGGCCGCAGATCATCTGAACATAATCGATAAGCTGCTGATCCTTCTGAAAAATGAGATTCAGGTTGTCCAGCCAGAGCTGGGTTCCCTTGACGCCGGGTGAGACCGAGGTAATTTTCGTAATGAAGTCATCTGCGGAATGTTCACGGGCACCGGCACAGCCTAAGCGAAGGTCATAGGTCGCTTCCGGTGTACAGAGCAGGAAGCAGTCCGCATCCAGATCCCTTGGCGAGATTTCCAACATCGGATGAGATTCCTTGAGGGTTGACGTGATGTTCTTGGAATCACGCCTGCGGATAGCAAAGCTCTGATAGGCTTTTGCGGCAAGGAACTCCTGATAGGCCTTCATCTGTTCATCGTTCATGAGCTGTTCGGCCTTGGTCTTTGATGTATTGTCGAGGATTTCCTGAGCTCCGCAGTTTTTGAGCTTCTGCAGCGCTTCACACATGAGCCGGTTCGACTCGTTCAGCTGCCTGCGGGTAAGCTCATGGGCGACAGCCTGAGCGCCGGGTTCCGTTTCCTGCCAGTAATGGTCGCTGTAGCGGATGAAGTGGGTGGCCGGTGAGTAGCGCAGCTCGTTCGCAAAATACTTAGAGAGCACTTCGGCCTGTCCGACGTCGGAGAAGTCCTCTGGCATATAGCTGTTCTCATCGTTGTAGATTTCCGGAGGGACATATCCGTCCTCACGGCTGATTTTTGAATAAAAGCGCTGGGCGCTGTGCCAGATCGTGGAGAGCTCACTGCTGTCGAGAGGCGGCACGCAGGTCGCGGCCTTCTCCAGAAAGTTCTGGTAGGCCTTCTCGGTGTCGCCGTACTTCTTGATGACGATACCGGCGAAGCGAGACATGGTGGCGTTGCGGCTGCCTTCCGGGATCACAGCATCTTTTTCATGGCCGCCGGGAAGGTCAGCATCGAACTCGTCATCGTTCAAAAACTCCGTGAGGTTCATGCGGCCGGGATAGAGCTCCACATCCGGTTCCTGAGTTCCGAAGAAGAAACGCGCCGCATCCAGAGCCTTGGTATCGAAATACGGGAATATGGAATTGACCAGCTTCTTCATGTCGCTGTACAGGGTGGCGTCCGTCACGCGATCAATGGGAAACAGAACATGGAACTTCGGTCTTGCGGGCTTCCCGTTTTTCTCACGTTGATTAAAACGGCTGTAGTGGATTGCGATGCTGACACCGGGAAAGGCCTCAAGCACATCTGCCGGTGTTACCCAGTCCTTTGAATCTTCTGAGTGGTCATTGTCACAATCTACGGGCAGGCAGTCGGCTGAGAGGAAGTTGTCGTTGTTGCGGTAGTGGTTTTTGTATTCCGCGCACACATAGTCGTGGCCGACAGCAGCTTTCAGGGAGTCTACGTCCATGACTATGGTCTTGTGCGGATAGGAGCAGTTTCCGGGATTGCCGGTAAAGTCTGCACTATACAGAGTAAGCATCAGTCATACACCTCCTCCGATTCTTCCTCCAGCACCTTTGTGATAAATTTCAGTGCGCGGATCATGGTTTCCAGCTCACAATCGCCACCGAGGGTTACTTCTAAACCGTTGCAGCCGTAGCGATCCATGATGGGCTGTACTTGGATATCTGTGCAGCCTTCGTCCTCGATACGGAAATACGTGCGACCGCCATGACCGGTGTCGCCTCCCTTATAGCCGGTTGTCCCGGCCTCGACCTGAAGGATATTTGCACTAACAACGTCGCGGGTGTAAGTGGTGATCTCCGTGCCGTCATAGAGCTTTCTGCGTCTTTCTGTTACTTCATACATAGCGTTCAACCTCCTGACATTCTTCTGTGAAATAGCGCAAGCGATAGTCCTTCCACTTGGCGCGTTTGATTTCTGCTTCCATCCCGGATGAGATGCTGCTTCCGAATACCCAGACCTCCGCACACTTGCTCATGAGGGCATTTCCAAAGAACAAGCCGAGCTCACGCTCATCCGGATTGTCATCATCAAGGAACTGCGGAAACAGAAGGTGTGGTGCGATGGGGATATATCCCTTGTCTACGGCAAAGCGGCTGTAACGTCTGGCGTTCTTCACATTGCCTTCCACATCTCCGGAAAACGGAGAGCAGATGTAGACGATAGGACGAAAGGCGCGTAGGGATTGCTTTTCGTTTTCTGCAATCCGGGATAACGCTTCACCGGCAGTTGGGTCAGGATAGCCCTCGCTGTTTTGATAATCGTTACTCACTGGGGAGTCCTCCTTTCCGGGCAGACTTAAAGGCGTCCACCTCCAATTTCCACTGGAGATGAACGCCTGATTTGAGCGGACGATTTTAATCTTTTTTGTAGAAGGGCGTGATGTAACCGTCGGCGCGGAGCTTCAGACCTTTTGCCCACGGTGGAGTCCTGCCCATCTGATCACAGAGCGCATCAAGGGACATGCGCGGATCAGCTTCGATTACAAGCTCATCGTGGATATGCATAACGATGCTGCAGCAACGCAGGGTTTTCATGGCATAGCAGAGAATGTCGCGGGAGGTGGCCTGCACGATGTTTTCCACGAATTTCGGGCCGTATGAATCGAGCCGTTCCCATTTTTTCGTGCTGCCGATACCTTCATAGGTGATGCACTCGCCGCCAAACTTGTTAGTTCCGACCTTCGGTTTCACATAGGCGAGGTTGCGTCCGGAGGGAAGCGTGATAAAGAGCATGCCGGAGCGGCAGGAGAAGGTGAGCCCGTAGCTGGAAGTCGTGTGCTTATACTTCACAGCCTCCATAACAGCACGATCAACGTCCCACCAGAATTTCACGATATTTGGATTTGTTTGTCGCCATGCATCGACCAGCGGAGGAAGCTCATCTTCAGTCAAGCCCATCTCGATAGCACCCATCGCTTTGAGGGCACCGACCGAGCCGCCATAACCGAGAGCAAGTTCTGCGATTTTGCCTTTTTGACGTAGATGGCCATTGATACCATGCTTCTCGACCGGAACATGGAACATCTGTGATGCACTGGCGCAATAGATATCGCCGCCATTCTCGAACACCTTCTGCCTCCACATTTCACCGGCATACCAAGCGATGACGCGGGCTTCGATAGCAGAGAAGTCTGAAACATAAAGCTGCATGCCGTCTTTCGGAATGAAGGCCGTCCGGATCAGCTGAGAGAGCGTGTCCGGGACATCCTCATATAAGAGCTTTACAGCCTCGAAATCTCCTGATTTTACAAGAGCGCGTGCATCAGCCAGATCCTCCAGATGGTTCTGAGGGAGGTTTTGTAATTGAATGAGTCTGCCTGCCCAGCGCCCGGTGCGGTTGGCTCCGTAAAACATGAACATGCCACGAGCCCTGCCATCGTCACAGACTGCCCGTTCCATCGTCTGATATTTCTTGACGGAGGACTTGGCAAGCTGCTGGCGGAGTTCCAGAACGGTCTGCAGCTCCGGAGGTGCAGTTTTGATAAGTTCTGCCACGACCTTCTTTCCGAGGCTGTCTGTTGCGAGGCCGTTGCCCTTGAGCCACTGTTTCATTTGCTGGACGGAGTTTGGATTGTCGAGAGCTGTCATATCCTTCATGGCAGCCGTCAACTCCGAGCGGGAGCGGGTGTCCATTTCGATGGCTTCCTGCACCAGATCCATGTCGAGACGGACACCACGGTCGTTGATTTCCTGATCGATGTGGTATTCATCCCAGACATCATCCGACACCGGAAACTTGGCAAGACGATCCTTGATGCCGATTTCGGTCTCCACATCGCGGATGTTGTATTTTTTGAAGGCTTCCCACTTATCCGGCGCATGGAAAGGGCGGTTCCTTGTTCGACCGCCGTTTGTTTTCGTTGGAGCACAGGGCACGGAGAAGTATTTTATCAGGTCTTTTCCCTCTGTGAGCTTCTGCTTCTCAAGACCGAGGACAGCACCGACGCCTTCCAAGGAAAGCGGCAGACCCATTGTGGCCGCCCACACCATAGAGCAGCGCCAGCTCTCCGGATTCAGGAATCGGGCGCAGTCAATCGAGAGAGGGTGGTTGTCATGGAAGGGGTCAAGGCTCATTCCCAGATCACGGAGATATCGGGATAGGCAGATCCGTTCAAAGTTTGCATTGAAAGCCCATTTGATGACGGAATCATCAGTCAGGGCGTCTATGATTTCCTGCGGCAGGCGTTCTCCCTGCGCAAGGTCGATGACAGCCACGTCGGAGCCATCGGCGCTGTAGCCGAACAGCAGGATTTCAAAGTCCGGCGATTCGGCATATTTATAAACGCCGCACTTGGGCAGATTCACGCTGCTGTAGGTTTCAATATCGATACTGAGTGTTTGCATAGATTTCACCTCAATTCAAACAAGCGGCTTAAGATTGCTCCTAAGCCGCCTGCCGTTTATGATTTACTCCAAGGACTTCATGCGCTTCTCGTGGTATTCACGTTCATGTTCTGCCTGTTCCTTTTCGCGCTTCATGCGTTCCTCGTGGTACTTGAGGTCACGGGCGGCAGATTCCTCCTCACGCTTCTCACGCTTGCGGTCATTGAAGAAACTCTGGATGGACGAGATCAGGAACACGATGCTGAATACCAGCCAAGTGGCGATCAGCGCAGTAATCAGGATTGTCTGTAAGGTAGTCACTGTCATAATCGCACCTCCATCAATTCAGGAAGTCTTCATCGTCATCGCTGGCGAAGTCAGACTCTGCACTTGCCTTGCCGCCGAGAGGCTCACCGTCACGGATCTTCTGCAGGTTGTTGAGCCCGCAGGCGATTCCCTTGTTGCCGGAGCTGTTGAAGGCGTAAAAGGTGATGCTGGCACGGCCATACACACCGGAGTACACCTCGGAACGGTTGAGGATCGGGTTCAGGTCTGCATCCACGATGCCGGGAGCAGAGGTGGCATTGGCATTCACGAAGTAGGCGTTCTTGTAGGCCTCGTCATCCGGACGTTCAGCGTCGCCGTCACGAAGAGGAGTTTTCAGAACAGAGAGCGCCGGTACAGACTTGCCGTTGCCCTTGAGCTTAGCTTCGCCCTCCTTGTAGGCAGCTTCGATGGCGGCCTCGATCTTGGCGATGGTCTTGGTATCGGACTTCGGGATGATAAGGCTCACGCTGTACTTGGGAGTGCCGCCGTTGATGGATTTCGGCTCCCAGACATTTGCATAGCTCCAGCGGGTGTCGACACCGGTGATAACCTTCATGGGATTGCTGATTTTTACATTCTTACTCATTGTCGTTTTCCTCCATAAAATCATTTTTGGCTGTGTTCATGGCCGGGCGCTTGTCGCTATCCGGCACAAGTGTGGGTTTGCCCTGTGGCTTTTCGATATAAGCCGTCAGGAGTTCATCAAAGCGGGACTTGCCGAGGAGCTTCTGCATGGCGGTGACGCCGAGCAGCTTTTTCTCATACGGGTCGAAGCCTGCTTTCTCGACCGTTTCAATGACAGCGGCCTCATTGCTGTATCTTCGGTTGGCACGTCCTTCGACGAGCTTGAAGCCAGTCCACTCCTTACCGGAGAGAGCTTGCTGCAGGGCATATTCCTTGATGTCGGAAGCCCAGCTGACCAGCTCATCCACCTTTCCGAGGATGACCTCGATCTCGGTGTCCGTGAGTAGTGGCGGGAGCTTGAAATCATGCTGCGCGAGCTTCAGGTTTGCTTCGGCTCTGGCACGGCACTCGTTCTTGGCCTTGCAGAAGCCGCACCATTCACCACACAGGAAATATCCGTCTCCGGCGAAGGCCAGTTCTGCGGTGGGCTTCAATACTTCGTCTGCCCAGTGGTAAAGCTCGTCTTTGCTGATCTCGAATGTGCTGACGTTCTGCCGTCTCGGTTGGTAGATAGTCATGGAAACCTGATCGATGTCGTAGATGCCATCGAAAAGCTCCAAAGCGCCGAGAGCGTAACACTGCATCTGCGGGTTTTCCTCTGCGGAGACCAGAACGCCGAGGCCGTGCTTGTAGTCGATGATCCTGAGCGTGCCGTCCGCGATGATGATGCAGTCGGCTGTTCCGAAGCCCTGTTCTACCCAGCGGGAGAAATCCACACGCTGCTCAATCAGTACGACCGGATCTGCACAGGTTTCCTTGGCGGCCTCGACCTGCTCCAGCACGTATTCCGCATAGCCGCTGGTGCAGTCCTCCATCTCCTCGGAATACCATTTGAGGCTTTCGGTCGGGTCTTCTGCGGGAAGTCCCAGTGCAGACTTGATCTTGAATTCGCCAAGCGCATGGGCGTCGGTGCCTTCCGCAGCGTAGTCGCTTCCTTTATCCTCATAGGTTTCGCAGAGCCTTGCTGATGGCGGGCAGTGCAGCCACCTATCGGATGAAGATGCGGAGAGGATCGCGTGTGCTTTAGCTGCCATTGCCGATTACCTCCGCGTCCTTCAACAGGGCTTCATAGTTTGCCGGGTCTACAGCTGAGAGCTTTGCGGCACCGTATTTCTGTAGTAGGGTGCGAACCTCTGCGGTATGACCGGCACGGGACTTCTCGGTAAGGACGGCTCTTACGTCCTCCAGCCTGATCTCCGGCTTGGGTTCGTCCTTCTTAGCAGCACATTTTGTTTTTTGCTGCTTAGAATCGTCTTCGCCGGAAAAATGCTGGTAGAGCCAGTCGGCTGCGGCATTAATAGAAGCAGCAGCGGTGCGGAGCTCTTCGATGGTCTGTGCCATTTCTGCCATCTTTGACATGTTCTTTTCCTCCTTCCTCGGATTGGCTTGCGGCAAGTACCCGGAGGTTTCTTGCCAGTCTGGCGGATACGTGGCTGATGGAATTCAGGAGCTTGATCTCCTCGTTCACGTTGCCGCCGGTGTCTGCATAACTGCGGTACATCATGTTCACCTCGCTTTCTGAAGGCTTTGTTCTCTGTCCTTCACGTTCCACTGGAGATGAACTTCCGATTTGAGCGGAGGATTTTATAAAAAGTTTTCCGACCACCATCCGAAAGAGGGATGATGGCCGGAAAGGATGTGGTTCGTGGTGTTTATATTAATTATCGCCGCTGATCCTACGAAGATCGGTGCGGTACTTCTTCATCTGGTCAGCAAAGGTCTTCTGCGGACGACCGAGCTCTCTTGCAATGGCACGGTCGGAGATACCCTCCGGGTGATCCTTCCAAAGCTGGATGATGGTATCGGCCTCCGGGTCGAGTTCACGCAGACGTGCAAAGAGCTGCTCCAACAGCATACGGTCGGCTATAACTTCATCCATCGGTTTGTTGCTGTCAGGGATATAATCGCCGAGTGTGCCGTTGCAGTCCGGGAGAGGTTGCTCCAAAGATGTGGTGTCACCTGCCGCGTGGTATTCACAGCCGATGCAATCGCCGTCGCACTTCCATATAAAGCGGTAAGGGCACATACACCTGCCGTGATCCTGCTCCTTGTGGCGGATGCGGTCAGCTTCCTTATAGAAGGCGTCGTGCTGCGCCTTGGTGACCGGTACCTTTTCGCCGGTGCTGCGAACGTAGATGAAATAGGTCTTTTCTTCTGTTGTCATAAGATTTCCTCCTGTGATTTGCTTTTTAGTGAGCAATCACAGTGGGGAAATTCATGGCCTGTTCATTGGAAATACATCTGGATATCTTGAATTTCACATGTATTTCTGATATAATAGGAATTGGTGGGAATAAATCGGAAACACCACGAACCACTGTACCCGTATATCCAGCCTCTTCCCGGACGCCATATTGCCCTTGTGACTACTCACAAGAGCTATCCAATCGTTCGGTAGGTCGGCTACTATAGTTCGTAAGGTTCTTAGGGTTCGACTTTGAAAATTGGAGAGAAAATCAATGACAAAAGGTGACAATCCACGGTTATGTGGCGGCACCTTCTTTGTGCTTGTGTTGCAGGCGCTAAAACAACGCGTTAAGGCAAGACAGCACTATAAAGGCGAGAGGGATGGCCTCTCTGATCCGGAAGTTCTGATTGGGCTGATTAAGGTAATCAATCCCGACTATCAAGAACCGAAGGAAGGTGCGCTGAAAGGAAAAACAAACGACTTCAAATCCTGCAAGACCTCGACCGGTCAGTATTTGCCATTTGGCGAGACACTGGAGATCGAGGCGTTTGATGAGCGCATCCGGAATGAGTATCAGGATGCACTGGGTGCGATGACGGAGTTCGTTGCGCTGTTCCTTGAAATCGGAACAAAGGTAAAGAAAGACGAAAGACTCGTGAAGGCGCTGATCGACCTGATTGAGCAGGACGACAGCATCAAGCCGGATGAGGGATTTTATATTGAAGAAACCGGTCAGAAAATAAAAAAGACCGCACTTGGCGGACTCGACGATGTCTGTCTCCCTGCATTCCTGCTGGGTGTATGGCACTATGTGGTTGTTTATAGAAAGGACAACAGCGTAGGCCGTGATACCTATGACATGTGGTGCCCGGAAAATGGCAGAGCACCAAGAACATATTCTGGTGGCATGGGTAAGAGTATCACAAAGACAATAAATGTTCGTATGCCGGGAACAGCTCTATCCGAGGATGATGAGATATTCGACTTCGGAGACGAGGATGCAGAACAGCCATCAGATAAAGCAGAGGCAGATTATGATTTCGACTTTGGAGATGAGGATGCAAAAACTGGCACGCCTCCTCCCATTCAGCAGATCATAAATAATCCGCTGTTTATTTCGCAGACCGGAGACAACAGTAATGTCATCACGAATTACGGAACGATGAATTTGACACTGGGTAAGCACGGAGGTGGCTCTAATGAGTAATGAAATAAGAGTAATATCCGCTGCGAATCTTCCGGCAAACGGGAAGCCGCAATATTCCCAGAGTGGAAACGATGCTGTGATGATCCCGAACTACGGCACCATCAATATGCAGATTACGCAGCAGACTGCGTCAATGCCGTATTTCGGAGGAAATATCTATCTCCCGCCAAAGGTGGATCGGGAGTATTACAACATTTTCGTGCTTGCTGGTGAGGAATTCGACAGGCCATACATTAAGATTCCGCGTGACCGAGCCTTGAATCAATGCATGACACAGGAAACTATAGATAAGTTTGCTCCGATGACTGAGGAGAATCGCGATCAAATTAAAACCATGCCATCGCTATTTATGGCTGAGAACAATCAGTATGGCAAAGCAGATGAGAGCCAGAATGTGATCTACGGGTTTGTGCCCGATATAAAGGTCTACGACAATTACGTGAAAGTCTACTATTGCGGATACAAACTCGATGTTCCGCAGTGGAGACTGAACGAGTTGTTAGAGGAGCTTCAACTTGTAGGCAATGATAAATTCAACGAACTGAACCGGACTCACTGGTCAATCAAGCGCTGCGACCTGATTCAGGAGCTGCTTGAAGGCGGAGTCCAAATTCCCGTATTTACCATTGGGGACTCACATTGATGGAGGAGAGTACATGAGCAACGAAAACGAGAATATTACATCTGAAACAATACAAGAAGCAACACCAGAAAAATGGGTAAACCTTGAGGATATAGCTGAACACCTCAGCGTTAGTACGGATACCGTCAGGAATTGGATAAAAGACGGAAAACTGCCATTCTACAGAGCTGGGAAACGTTATAAGTTCAAAATATCCGAAGTGGATGAATGGTTACGTGGTGGAAAAATCACGGATTAAATGTCGCACGCAAAAATGTGGCAGAAGGGAGAATGCCTATGCAGGACAAGATGAAGTCCCTCATAACAAATATAAAATTGGACGCTGCCACTTTTCACGGTGAGACGGTAGACCCTACATATATCAATTTCTTTTTTGGAAAGAACGGTGCGGGTAAGAGCACAGTTGCTTATGCCTTTGAGCACCCGGAGTGCCTTGAATGGCAGAATGGTGTAAATCCTGCCGACTACACGATTCTTATTTATAATCAAGAGTTTATTGACCGTAATCTGGCTAACTATGGCGACCTCAAGGGTGTGTTCACGCTCAGCGAAGAAAATGCCGAAACAAGGAAACAGATCGACGATAAGACCGAGGAAAGAAAAGGTGTCGTTGCTGACGGTAAACAGGCTGCTGAGGATCGTGATAAGAAGAGCAGTGAGCTCAAGCCGTTACGCGATACGTTTGAAACCACTTGTTGGGATGAAACCGAGGATATCAGAAAGAGCTTCGATCAGACGCAGGGTGGTAAGAAAAAGAAGCTCCAGTTTGCAGACGAGGTTTTATCCGGAAAGCATTCAGCTGTCGAACACAAAAAGGAAGATATCCAGAAACTATACGATATCGCCTATGATCCAAAGGCACGGAGGTACCCATTGTTCAAAATCTCTGGCGAGTTGGAAGGTGAATATGATCTTTCCGGTGCAAGCTATCTTGGCGAAGAAGTGACGAGCAGGAGTGAGACACAGTTTGCTCAGTTCATGAAAGCGCTCAATGCGACCGAATGGGTGAAGCAAGGTCATGCTGATTATGTGGTCGGTCACGAAGAAGGTAAATGCCCGTTCTGTCAGAGAAAGTTACCGGATACCTTCGAGGAAGACATCGCAGAGGCTTTCGATGAAGGTTACCAGAAGGCGCTTGATGCACTTGAAACCTTCGAGGCAGAGTACAAAAGGAAAATGGAGGCTTTACTTGAGCTACTAAAGAATAACCTAAACGACGTTTTCCCGAAGGCAAAGACTGCAGAATATGAGAAGCTGGTGGCACAGCTTGAGACAGTCATTACAGAGAATGAGCAGCTGATAGCAAAGAAACGGACTACACCGGGTGAGGCCGTGGCGCTCAAAGATACAGATACCATTCTCTCTGATATTGATACAGTCGTAGCGGGTATCAATGAACTGATTCAGGAGAATAACGACATCGTAGCTACCAAGCCGGACAAGCAGCTTGAATGCTTCAATATGGTATGGGAGAAAATCGCATTTATCCTGAAGGATAAAGTGGCGGCCTATACAAAGAGCAAGAGCGATATTGAGGCTGAGGCTAAGAGACTGGACGGAGAGGTCAAAAAGCTGCAGGAGAAATATAAAGCTCTGTCGGCTGAAATTAATAAACTCAATGCCAGCGTGATCAACACGGCGACTACGGTGGAAAGCATCAATGCCCATCTGAAGGATTCTGGATTTGAAGGATTCCGGCTCCGCGAAAAGGAAGGCGTCAAAGGTACTTACGAGGTCATCAGGGAGGATGGCAAGGTTGCGGAAAAGCTCAGCGAGGGTGAGCGTAACTTCATTGCTTTCCTGTACTTCTACCACTTGGTGCGCGGCAGCCAGACCGAGACGGACTCCGGCAAGGATAAGATCGTGGTCATAGATGATCCTGTTTCCAGTATGGACTCCAGTGCGCTCTTTATCGTCAGTGCACTGATGCGTGAAATGTTGGGCGTATGCAGCAATAACGTCCGACTGGAAGACCACGAATATAAAGGAAAGTATATTCAGCAGATATTTATCCTGACGCACAATGCCTTCTTCCACAGAGAGATCACATACAATCAGGTTAGCCATTACCGGTACGTGTCGTTCTTTAAGGTAAACAAGAAGAACAACATCTCGACTGTGGAGAAATGTGTAATCGAGGCCACAAAAGTCTCTGAGAAGGATAGGAACTTCAATCCGGTTCAGAATTCTTATGCGGCACTCTGGCGAGAATATGAAAAGCTGGATGCACCGATTCCGCTCATGAACGTGATCCGGAGAATCCTTGAATACTACTTTTTACAATTGTGTGGCTTTGAAAGCACTGTTCTTAGCACTACAGTGCTTGAAGCGATAAAGAAGCAGATCATGGATGAAGCTGCCGGTGGCGTTCCAGATTATACAAAATACCATCTGGCACAAGCTATGCTGTCTTACATCAATAGGTCGGATGCTTTCAACGATGGACTCCACTTTGTAGATGAGAGCATCGATTGTGACCAGTACAGAAGCGTTTTTTATTCCATCTTTGAGGTGATGAATCAGGGACAGCACTTTAAGCACATGATGGAGGAATTGGAATAAGTCCTGATTATTGTACCGATGGCATGGTAGAATAATGAAAAAAAGAAAAGTGAGGTAAACACAATGGCTGAAAAGAATACTGCCAATATCGGCTTTGAAAAACAAATCTGGGATGCGGCCTGCGTTTTGTGGGGACATATTCCGGCATCCGAATATAGAAACGTAATAATTGGGCTGATTTTCCTGAAGTATATCTCTACGGCATTTGACAAGAAGTATCAACAGCTTGTAGCCGAAGGAGATGGCTTCGAGAATGATCCGGATGCATATCTTGAGGATAACGTATTCTTCGTGCCGGAGGATGCTCGTTGGGATAAGATTGCGGCAGCAGCACATAAGCCGGAAATCGGAACGGTTATTGATGATGCTATGCGTGCAATCGAAGCCGACAACAAGAAACTCAAGAACGTGCTTCCAAAGAATTATGCCAGTCCAGATCTGGACAAGAGAGTCCTCGGAGATGTCGTTGACCTCTTTACCAACATGGATATGGGAGAGACCGAAGGTAACCGAGACGTTCTCGGTAGAACTTACGAATACTGTATCGCTCAGTTTGCCGAAAAGGAAGGCAAAGGCGGTGGTGAATTCTATACGCCGTCAAGCATCGTAAACACACTGGTTTCAATCCTGAAGCCATATTCAAACTGCCGCGTATATGATTGCTGCTGTGGCAGTGGCGGTATGTTTGTACAAAGTGCGAAGTTTATTCAAGCACATTCCGGCAATCGTGGCTCGATTTCAATTTATGGTCAAGAGGCCAATCCGGACACTTGGAAGATGGCCATCATGAATCTTACGATTCGTGGCCTTGATGCAGACCTTGGTGCTTATCATGCCGATACATTTACGAATGACCTTCATCCGACATTGAAGGCAGACTTCATTCTGGCCAATCCTCCCTTCAACTATAATCCGTGGGGACAGGATAAGTTGATGGATGATGTTCGCTGGAAATACGGAATCCCGCCTGCAAGTAATGCCAACTTTGCGTGGATTCAGCATATGATTCATCACCTTGCACCGAACGGAAAGATTGGACTTGTTCTTGCAAATGGAGCACTGTCTTCCCAGAGTGGTGGCGAGGGTGAGATCAGAAAGAAGATCATCGAGGATGATCTGATCGAAGGCATCATCGCTATGCCTCCACAGCTCTTCTATAGTGTAACAATCCCTGCGACGCTCTGGTTCATTTCAAAGGGCAAGAAACAGAAAGGCAAGACAGTCTTTATCGATGCCCGAAAGATGGGGCATATGGTAGATCGTAAGCATCGTGATTTTACAGAGGAAGATATCCAAAAACTCGCGGATACATTCGAAGCTTTCCAGAATGGCACGCTTGAGGATGAAAAAGGCTTCTGCTCTGTAGCGACAATACAGGATATCGCAAAGCAGGACTATGTTTTGACTCCGGGACGCTATGTTGGCATCGAGGAGCAGGAAGATGACGGCGAGCCTTTCGAGGAGAAAATGACCAGACTGACATCAGAGCTTTCTGATATGTTTGAACGCTCTCATGAACTTGAGGACGAGATTCGCAGGAAGTTGGGGGCGATTGGATATGAAATATAAACTTTCAGATATCTGCGAGTACGTAAAAGGAAAAATAAAGGTGTCGGCTCTTGATGAGAATACCTATATTTCAACCGAGAATATGCTACCGAACAAAGGTGGTATAACTAAAGCCGCATCCTTACCTACCCAAGAACAGACGCAGGCTTTTATGAAGAATGATGTTCTGGTTTCGAATATTCGACCGTATTTTAAGAAGATATGGTATGCAACTTTCGACGGAGGATGTTCTAACGATGTACTTGTCTTTAGGGCAAAGGGCGGAGTAAGCAGCAGATTCTTGCATTATGTGCTGGCAGATGACACTTTTTTTGATTATTCAATGGCTACATCAAAGGGAACAAAGATGCCTCGTGGTGATAAAAAAGCCATTATGGAATACGAAGTGCCTGAGCTCTCATATGAAGACCAATGCAAAATTGCTGGTATCTTGGAGGTGATAGACGAAAAAATCGAGTTAAATACAGATATAAACAAGAATTTAGCAGCTTAAAGGTCAAGGTTGGAAACGTCTATCTCACCAGACATAAGCTGCGGCAATAATGCATCTCGTAAATCAGCAAGACGTGAGGTTTCAGCTTGTCTTTGCGAGATCGTTTCAAACATTGGAGCCACAGTCTCATGGAAACGAGTGAGTATATCCTTTGGAGGAATCAAAACCGATGTATTCTTGAAATCTGTCTTATTAAATTTGGGCTGAGCAGATCCTCCTTTTATTCCATGTATGAGCGCTTGGCCTTGGAGATACTTAAACCAAATATAAAGGTAGTAGCGTAAATGGTCGTCCTCTGGTCTAAGCATAATAATGTTATTTCCAAGGGTCATGCGACCATCCAGCTTTGGACAGAGAAATACACTTCCTACATCACCAACATTGGAAATGATAATCTCTCCACCATAAAGGGTAGATTTGGATAAGAACTCGTAGGAATGCTGGTCAACAAAAACTCCAAAGGAGCCCGACTTCAAGTCGGTGTTTCTGATGAAGTAAGCATAGTTTGGCTCTTGATATAGGTTGACATTAGCCTTTAAAGACGCAAAGCTGCCATTGGCCACATAGTCGGTTACGAGCATAGGCAAACTGCCAACCTTAACAACTGTGAAGTCCTCTGGTATTTCTCCAAACTCAGAGTTTACACGAGGGCTGTTAGGAGATAAGGAAAATTCAGAGAACCAAAAGCGAAATAACGTAACAGCTTGCTCCTCTAAATTCTTGTTTAACATACAACCATAACTCTTGCGAGTGGCAAGAGTTAAAAAGAGGGATTGCCACTCCGTAGTCTTTCTCTACGATAGAAAAGGAGAACAGACTATGAAACAGAAAGTAATCAACGAGGTTATGCAGGGCATGCTCGGCTGCCTCAACAATGTGCAGTTGGAAAGACTGCAAGAAGTGCTGGAACACGCATTGTTCCATAAGCAAGTAAGCGAGACGGAGGAAGAAGTAAATGCGACGTTAACAAATGAACAGCTTTTGGATAATTTTCTCGCGGCAAAGCGGATCGAGGGATGTTCTGAAAAGTCGTTGACTTATTATCGGACTACGATAGAAACGATGACAGCAAAGGTTAAAAAGAATGTCCGAGAGATGGAAACGGATGACCTGCGTACGTACCTGACAGAATATCAGCGGGAGAAAAACTCCAGCAAGGTCACGGTGGACAATATCAGAAGAATTCTGTCAAGCTTCTTTTCTTGGCTTGAGGATGAGGATTATATCCTAAAGAGTCCGGCACGCCGTATCCATAAGGTGAAGGCAGCCTTGACCATCAAGGAGACATATACCGATGAGGCCTTAGAGAAAATGCGCGACAATTGCGAGGAACCAAGAGATCTGGCACTGATAGATATGCTTGCCTCAACAGGAATGCGTGTCGGAGAGCTGGTTTTGCTTAACAGGGATGACATCAACTTTGAGGAGCGGGAATGTGTCGTGTTCGGTAAAGGTAGCAAAGAACGGATGGTGTACTTTGACGCACGGGCTAAGATTCATTTGCAGAACTACCTGCAAGAACGCACTGATGATAATCCGGCGCTGTTCGTATCACTCCGGGCTCCGCATGAGAGGCTGAAGATCGGAGGCATTGAGCGTAGGCTTCGAGAGCTTGGAAAAAGGCTGGATATAGAGAAAGTACATCCGCATAAGTTCCGTCGTACACTTGCTACGATGGCAATTGACAAAGGGATGCCGATTGAACAGCTGCAGCAGCTGCTTGGCCATAAGCGGATTGATACGACACTGCAATATGCGATGGTAAAGCAAAGCAATGTAAAATTGGCACACAGAAAATATATAGGTTAGGATGGTGAAAATATGGCTGAATGGGTAATGAAAAAGCTGAAAGACATAGCGAATTTTAATCCAAGGGAATCCCTTGCAAAAGGCGTAGTTGCCAAGAAGGTCGCTATGGACAAGTTACAGCCTTTTTGCCGGGATATACCGGGATATGAGCTGGAGCCATTCTCTGGCGGCACAAAATTTCGTAATGGAGATACGATCATGGCCAGAATCACTCCGTGTTTGGAAAACGGAAAAACTGCAAAGGTCGCAGTTCTTGATGACGGAGAGGTTGGCTTTGGCTCTACGGAGTATATTGTGTTTCGCGCCAAAGATGGTATAGATGAGGACTTTATCTATTATTTGGTTTGCAGTCCACTTGTTCGCGAGCCCGCGATAAAGTCGATGGTAGGATCATCCGGAAGACAGAGAGTTCAGACGGATGTGGTTCAGAATCTGGAGATAATGGTTCCGGATTATGAGGAGCAGAAACGGATATCCGGTATTTTGAAATCACTGGATGATAAGATTGCAGCAAATACGGAGGTAAACAAGAATTTACTTGAGCAAGCGCAAAGCATTTTTACCCAAGAGTTCCTTATGTTCGACCGCATCCCGGATGGCTGGCAAGAAAGTTCTCTGCTTGGTATTGCCGATTACCTCAATGGCCTCGCCATGCAGAAGTACCGTCCAAAGGATGATGAGCAGGGTCTGCCTGTTCTTAAAATCAAAGAATTGCGTCAAGGTTCCTGCGATTTTAACAGTGAATTATGCTCACCTTCCATCAAACCGGAATATATTGTTCATGACGGCGATGTAATATTCTCATGGTCGGGCAGTCTCCTTGTTGATCTTTGGTGCGGAGGGACTTGTGGTTTGAATCAGCATTTATTCAAAGTCACATCCTCCACCTACAATAAATGGTTCTATTACGCATGGACAAACCATCATCTGCAAAAGTTCGCTGCTATCGCTGCGGACATGGCCACAACGATGGGACACATCAAGCGCGAAGAACTGTCAAAAGCAGAAGTGCTGATCCCTTCGCAATCTGACTATGACCGCATAGGTGGTCTTCTTGCTCCTCTATACGATCTTGTTATCGCTAATCGTATAGAGAACCGTAAACTTGCATCCCTGCGTGATGAGCTACTTCCTCAGCTTATGTCAGGACAGCTTGATGTTTCGGAGGTGTCATTATGAATAAAAAGGAACTGAGGGTTCCCTTTAATGCTCCTCTCAACGAGCTGGACACTGAATTGCAGACCTATGGCTGCCGTCAAAACAATCCCGACATCTGCGGTAACAATGGCCTTGCTGGTGTTTGCGCTTTTGTGAGCAAGGATGGAATCTGTCGTAAGCCATCTCATGCATGGAAGAAGCAGTACCAAAAGCTCAAGGGTTAAGCCACTAAATTCTTGTTTGAAACGGAGCGAAGATGAATGAAAAACACCTCTAAGAAGAGGATAATGTAAGAAATAAACGAAGGAGTGAGACTCATGTCAGGATTTTATACCGAAGCGGACTATGAGAATTCGATAATCGAATTATTCCAGAACATGGGATACAGGTATGTCTACGCGCCGGATTTGGAGCGTGACTTCCGTAGCCCTCTATATGAAGAAGAGTTGGTATCAGCGTTGCACAGGCTGAATCCGAAATTGCCGGAGGATGCTATTACGGACGCGCTGTTCAAGTTGAAGAATTTTGAAAATGCTGAACTTGTCCAGAAAAATGAACTTTTTATGGATTATCTTCAGCATGGGATCGAAGTCCGGTATTTCGTTAAGGGCGAGGAGCGCTCCGGCCTCGTCTATATTGTCGACTATAAAAATCCTGAGAATAACTCCTTTGTCGTAGCAAACCAGTGGACTTTCATTGAAAATAGCAACAAGCGTCCAGATGTACTTCTATTCTTAAATGGTCTGCCGGTTGTGCTTATTGAGCTGAAGTCGCCATCCCGTGAGGAAACAGATGCTTCCGAGGGCTATCTGCAGATCAGAAACTATATGCAGGAAATCCCGTCAATGTTTATTTATAACTGCATCTGCGTCATCAGCGATCATCTGACCAGCAAGGCCGGAACCATCACTTCCGGTGAGGATCGCTTCATGGAATGGAAAACAAAAGACGGCAGCTATGAAAATACGCAATACGCTCAGTTTGATACATTCTTTGAGGGAATGTTTGAAAAAGAGCGCCTGTTGGATATCATCAAAAACTTCATCTGCTTCTCCAATGAGGGATTGAAGAAGTTTAAGATTTTGGCTGGCTATCACCAGTATTTTGCAGTCCGAAAGGCTATCGAATCTACAAAGAACGCGACTGTAACTGATGGTAAAGGTGGCGTATTCTGGCACACACAGGGCAGCGGGAAATCTCTGTCTATGGTTTTTTATGCGCATCTTCTGCAGGAAGCACTGGATAGCCCAACTATCGTAGTAATTACAGACCGTAATGATCTTGATGATCAGCTCTATGGTCAATTTGCTAAGTGTAAGGATTTTCTGCGTCAGGAACCGGTGCATGCTACCTGCAGGAAATTGACAGAGACATCCGGTAAGAATGATATTGGTTTGAAGGACTGGTTGGACGGCAGGCAGGCAAATGGCATCATTTTTACGACGATGCAGAAGTTTGAAGAGTCATCAGAGCCGCTTTCAGAGCGTCGTAATATCATCGTTATGGCTGATGAGGCGCATCGTAGCCAGTATGGATTGAAGGAAAAAGTTGATGCCAAGACCGGTGAGATAAAGGTCGGAACGGCACGTATCATACGTGACAGCCTTCCAAACGCTACATATATTGGATTTACCGGAACACCTATAGCTGCAAAAGATAGAAATACCCGTGAAGTTTTCGGTGACTATATCGATATTTATGACATGACACAGGCCGTAGAGGACGGCGCTACAAGACCGGTCTATTACGAAAGCCGTGTTATTAAGCTGAAATTCGATGAGGCTACGCTTCATCTGATCGATCAGGAATATGACATTATGGCAAATAATGCTGATCCTGAAGTGGTTGAAAAGAGCAAGAAAGAGCTTGGTCAGATGGAGGCAGTTCTCGGAAATGACGCTACCATAGATTCACTGGTTAATGATATTCTTGATCACTATGAAAATTACCGAGCCGATCTCCTTACAGGAAAAGCGATGGTTGTCGCGTATTCCCGTGCTATCGCTATGAAGATTTACAACCGTATTCTTGAACTGCGCCCAAGCTGGAAAGAAAAGGTCAAAGTCGTAATGACCGAGAGCAATAAAGATCCAGAAGAGTGGCGTGCTGTTATTGGAAATAAGCGCCGCAGAGATGAGCTCGCTAAGGAATTCAAAGACAATAATAGTGAGATGAAGATCGCCATAGTCGTTGATATGTGGCTGACCGGATTTGATGTTCCTTCTCTTGCAACGATGTATGTTTATAAGCCTATGCAGGGCTATAACCTGATGCAGGCCATTGCTCGCGTCAATCGTGTCTTTCAGGATAAAGAAGGTGGCTTGATCGTTGACTACGTTGGCATTGCGTCAGCATTGAAACAGGCCATGAATGACTATACAGCTCGCGATAAAAAGAACTATGGAGATACCGATATCGCCAAAGTTGCATATCCGAAGTTTCTTGAGAAGCTGTCTATTTGCCGTGATTTATTCCACGGATATGACTATTCCAAGTTTACGAATGGCACCGATCTTGAACGCTCGAAGGCTATCACCGGTGCGGTTAACTTCATTGTAGGCACTGACAAGGAAAGAGAACGCGAAGACTTCATCAAAGAGGCACTGTTGTTGCGTCAGGCTTTGTCTCTCTGCTCATCGCTGGTAGAGCGTGATCTACGAATAGAGGCGGCATTCTTTGAATCTGTCCGCGTGCTTGTCATGCGCTTAATGAATCAGGGCGAGGGTAAGAAGATATCTCTGCCAGAAATGAACGCTCGTATCAATGAACTTCTGAAATCCAGCATCAAGAGCGATGGTGTTATCAATTTGTTCTCGGATGTTAAAGAGGAGTTCTCACTGTTTGATCCTAAATTCCTTGAGGAAATCTCAAAGATGAAGGAGAAAAACCTTGCTGTTGAACTTTTGAAAAAGCTGATCGCTGAGCAGATACAGATCTACAGACGATCAAATGTAGTCAAATCTGAGAAGTTCAGTGAAATTATTCAGGGTGTAATGAACCGGTACCTGAACGGAATGCTTACTAATGAGGAAGTCATCGAAGAACTCCTGAAAATGGCACAGCAAATCCGAGAGGCTCACGATGCAGGAGATGAGCTTGGTCTCTCTGAAGATGAGTTGGCATTCTATGATGCCCTTACTAAGCCGCAGGCGATTAAAGACTTCTATGAAAATGATGAGCTGATTGCTATAACAAAAGAGCTTACAGAGGCGCTTCGAAAGAATCGATCTATCGATTGGCAAAAGCGTGATTCAGCGCGTGCCAAGATGCGCATGATGATTAAGAGACTTCTGAAGAAACATAAATACCCGCCGGAGGGCATGGATGATGCGGTTGCCACAGTAATGCTTCAGTGTGAGCTTTGGACAGACAATAATGATATGGAGCATCGTGTGATTAACTATGCTGAGGCTTTCAGTAAAAAATCACAGGATTTACAGATGGTAGCGGAAGAACCTGCGCCATACGGAACAAAAAAGGAGGACTAACCAAATGGACGCGACAAAAGGTAATATCTACGCCATCTTAAATGGAAATAAACAGTTTCTCATTCCTGTATATCAGAGATACTATAGTTGGGAAACGGAACAATGCAGTCGTCTTTGGAATGATATCGTTGAGATGCAGAAAAAGGACAAGGTCGGTCACTTTGTTGGCTCAATCGTAAATATTGCGGAGCAGGCGATGCCGACCGGTGTTCAGAAATATATGATAATCGATGGGCAGCAGCGTTTAACCACGCTGAGCTTGCTGCTGATTGCCCTCCGCGACTATGCGGAAGAACATCCGGAAGATGGCACCATTAATGCTCGTCGCATTGATAATATGCTTCTGAAGAATGAATATGAGGATGGTGACGAGAGGTACAAACTGCTTCTTACAGAAACTGACCGCGACCTGCTGATTAGCCTCGTTGAGAAGAAGCCGATCAGTGATCCCGGCCTGTCACGCATCCTGTCGAACTATAGCTTTTTTGCCGGTAAAATAGCTGATATGGAATTGCAGCCGAAAGATGTCTATGAGGCTATCGGTAAGCTTCAGATTGTTAATATTACTCTTGACCGAAATGTGGATGATGCACAGGCAATTTTTGAGAGCTTGAACTCCACAGGTAAAGAGCTGTCTGAGTCTGACTTAATCCGAAACTATGTGCTTATGGGACTTGAACCGTCAGAACAGCGATATGTATATGAGCACATGTGGAGGCCAATGGAGCTGCTCTTTGATTATGAGAAGCAGGACTCTGTTATGGATAGATTTTTCCGTGATTATCTGACAATGAAGACTACGCGCATCCCGAAGATCGACCGGGTTTATGAGGGATTCAAAGCGTATCATTTGAATTGCGAATTCAGCACGATTCGGGAACTTTGTGCCGATCTGCTGACCTATGCTACCTACTATACAAACATGGTATTCCGCAGGAGTGATAAGGCTGTCTTAAAATCTTTGTACTCAGATATAGGCGATCTTCGCATGGAAGTAGCATTCCCGTTCTTGCTCAAAGTGCATAACGATTGCACAGAGGGTGTTATTACGGAAGATGATCTTATTGAGATTATCAAAATGTGCATCAGCTATGTATTTCGTAGAAGCATCTGCGACATTCCGACGAATTCGCTTAATAAGACGTTTGCGACGTTGCGTAATGAAATCAAGGCTGATGATTATATGAATTCTATTAAGGCCTTCTTCGTGCTGCGCGATGACTATAAAGAGTTCCCGGATGATGAGAAATTTGAGAAGGCATTTGTGTCCCGTGACATTTACAATATGCGTTCCAGAAACTTCATTCTCAGCCACCTTGAAAACTTCGGGAACAAAGCTCCAATCATTATCGAGAATTATACGATTGAACACATTATGCCACAGAACAGCAATCCACGTGACGAGTGGAAGACTATGCTTGGCGCAAATTGGAAAGAGGTTCAGAAGACCTACCTGCATACAATAGGAAACCTGACACTAACAGCTTATAACTCGGAAATGAGCGATAATCCATTTATGGTAAAAATGGATATGGAGGGTGGATTCAAAGAAAGCGCTCTGCGCCTTAATGCCTATCTGGTAAAGCTGACAGAGTGGAATGAACAGCACATAAAAGAACGTGCAAAGTTGCTGGCCGAAAAGGCAGAACAGATTTGGACTTATCCTGAGATTACTGCGGCTGAACTTGCGCCATATCAGGTAGAGGAAAAGCCTGCCCAGAAATACACGATTGACTCTTATGATATCAATGCATTTACACGGACGCTTTTTGATATGCTCGACAGACGAATTTGTAATCTGTCACCGGATGTGAAGCGTGAATTTAAGAAGCTGTATATTGCCTACAAGTTGGATACCAATTTCGTTGATATAGTGGTTCAGAAACAGCGCCTTCGTATATCTTTGAATATGAAGTTTTCGGAGATTCACGATCCAAAGGGGCTGTGCAAGGACATCACCGGTCTTGGCAGATGGGGTAATGGCGATGTTGAGGTATTCTTTGAACATACGTCTGAGATTGACGACGTCATGGAATTGATCGAGCAGTCATACAGCAAACAGGCTGATGAATAAACTTTGAGTTTGGGAGATGATAACATGTCAGATATAGATTTTAGCAAGATAAAGTTGCCTCAGCCAAATTTTGATTACACAAACAATATGATTAGTAGTATTCAAAGAAGTCAAGAGGAATCATTAAGAGCTGTTCAGAAAGCCAGAGAGGAAAAGGAAGCAGAAGAACTTAGGCGGCACAATGAACTTGTTGCTGCCTTAAAAGAAGCTGGGGAAAAGGGTGCTACGATTGTTATTGGGGATAATGCAAATGGAATTCAGATTCAGCAGAATTCAGCTGGAGCCCAGCAAAAAATGGACAACGAACAGACCTTTAATTATGAAAAAGCGTCAGAGGTGTTAAAGGAAATAAGTACATACTTTGAATTCCCGCAGTTTCAACAGACATTTGGAGATAATACAGAAAATGTAAAAAATATTATCCAGAACACAATCGATGCTTTGGATAAAAAAGAAGATGAAGGTCTAATAAAAAAATCGTTAAAGGTGTTAAAGGATCTGGCGATAGGCGCTGGCGGTTCTCTTATAGGATCTGGAATATTAGCATTGCTGGGAACTATCCCATTATAAAGGTCGAGGCGATGGGATTTCGGACTTGTTCCCTCAGAGCGTAGACTTGAGACGGTCGGCAAGTATGCCCGGTTCCATATTATAAGTAGGGACAACCACATCGACCTGTTTCCGCATACGAGCGCGGTCGAAAAAATGGCTATTTTGAGGTCGAAAAAGCCATTGATATATTCCCGCGAACGAACGGCTCAATCCGGCGGAGTGTTGACATCAATCTGGAGCAATCGAGCCATGTTGAGACAATCGTACTGCTATCAAAAATATAAAAGTTTAGAGCGTAATTTAGTTGCGCTTTTTTTTATTAAATAATGAAAATAAGTGAGAATATAAAAAATCTTTATTTTAATAGATATGAAGATTATTCTTTTATTAGGATTAATTATTAGATTAAGAAGGATTGTGATGATTTATAATATTGCAAATAAAATGATTAAATATGCTAATGGAAATAACTATAACATTAAACATTTCTTAAAAGTGCATGCTTATGCTAAAACATTGGTGAATTAGTAAAACTGAATCAGCAAGACTTAAAAGCTCTTGAAACAGCAGCAATTATTCCGTTGAAGATATAAGAAATTTTATGGAAAAAATATTTAAAACAAAAACGGGTATTGAATTATTAAAATCGATACATCAAGTATAAGCATAGTAATTACAAAAGAATAGAAGATAAAAATTTATGACGTCAGTAATACAACAAGCAATGGTATTTATTTTGATTATCTTTTTAGCATGTTTTATAAAATTAAGAGGATATATTAAAGAAAGTGATTCGTATGTTCTTGCTTTACTTATAACAAACATTACATGTCCATGGACATTGCTTGCGGGAACCGTGAGATTCGATTGACATCAAATATCATGCTTTTTATTATTCTAGAAATTTTAAATAATATAATTATGGCGGTTGTTGGCTATCATGTTAAATTAAGAGATTCCAAAACAATGAAAGGTGTCTCTATGTTAAATGCTTCTGTATATAACATTGGAAGGTTTGTTTTGCCGTTTATTCAAGCGATAATGCCATCTTTGACAGTAACTTATTTAAGTACTTTTAATATTGGAGCAATCTTTATGGTGCTGGTAGCATCTATGTGATAAGTGACTATGTTGTAAATGGAGAAAATCACTTTAGAATCAAATCTTTTTAAAACATTGTTTTCATCAATAGCTTTAGATATTTATTTGATTGACTTCATTCTAATGATTATGAGGATAGAAATTCCAAATTCAAAAAAGGAATATTTACTCTCACTGGTATTTTGATAATTAGATACATTGGAGCTGTTTTACTTAGTCTCTTTACCTATGTGTTTGTGCTTTTACTTTTAATAAGCAAAATATTGTAAATAGTTTTATTTTTT
>PPYE01643621.1_pt1 | contig 28242 bp, 38 predicted proteins | sample 1559881 | NCBI WGS metagenome assembly PPYE01 (sample SAMN08240022, study PRJNA423297) | Human gut metagenome, whole genome shotgun sequencing project. | reverse complement strand
TGCTATAGCATAGTCCCATAAAGACACTAGCAAAGAAGGCCGGAACGGCTTCTTCTAAATCTAGCCAATTGATGTCTGCGAATGAGGCTAACATCATGACACCAACTAAAATCAATGCAGGTGCTGTTGCTTGAGCTGGGACGATAGCAATTAATGGAGAGAACAAGCTGCTTAGTGCAAATAGAATAGCCACGACAACGGAAGTTAGACCTGTTCGTCCGCCAGCACCGATACCCGCTGCGGATTCAACATATGTCGTTGTGTTTGATGTACCGAAGATCGCACCGATTGAAGTCGCGATTGCATCTGCGAATAACGCCTTATCCATTTTTGTTTTAAAGCCTTTTGAATCATTATCAAGCGCATTTTCATCTTCTTTTGAGAAAATACCAGTACGACGTCCTGTACCAATAAAGGTTCCGATCGTATCGAAAGTATCAGATAAACTAAAAGCTAAAATCGTCATTAAAACTTGTGGTAATTTAGAAGAGTCAGAGAAAAGCGAACCCATACCGGCTGAACCAAAAGCCGCTCCAAAAGTTGTGCCTAATTCTTGGATCGAACTGCTTAATGAATTAGCATGCCAATCAATTGCTCCTAATTGAACAACACCCATAGGGATTCCTAATAATGTTGTAACAACGATTCCGATTAGGATTGCTCCGCGAACATTTCTAACAACTAGGATGGTTGTAATAACTAAACCAAAAACTGCTAATAAAATCGGCGCATTATTGAAGTTTGCTAAAGCAGGAACAATTCCGCTATTGATTGTAACGTTAGTCGCTTTGCCGCCTTCAACGACACTGCTGGTAATCGCAGATGAGTCTGCACTAAACGAAAGGAGTCCAGCATTTTTGATTCCGACATAAGCAACGAAGATTCCGATCCCGCCACCGATCGCGTGCTGCATGCTTTCGGGGATTGCGTGAATAATTAATTTACGAATTTTGGTTACAGTAATTAAAATGTTAATGATCCCGCAAATGAATACCATTGCTAAGGCTTGTTGCCAAGAATAGCCTAGTCCGAAAACGACTGTATAAGTGAAAAATGCATTCAATCCCATACCAGGTGCTTGCGCGTAAGGGACATTAGCGAATAATCCCATTACTAAAGTTCCGATCACAGAGGCGATGATCGTAGCTAGGAACACTGCCTGAAAGGGCATTCCAGAAGCTGATAAAATACTTGGATTTACGAATAAAATATAACTCATGGCGAAGAATGTTGTGATCCCTGCCATCACTTCAGTAGAAATGTTGGTACCTTGTTCTTTTAATTTAAAGAATTTCTCCATTATAATTAAACGCTCCTTAAGAATAAGTTCATTATATCGGTAAAAACCGAATACTTTTAAAGTATAATGAAGAAACAATCGACTTTCAATAATAAGTTCATTAAGCGAACAAATAAAAAGAAGAATGTTCGTGTTTAGCGAACATTCTTCTTCCTTGTGGTGGTACTAATCAAACGGAAGGAGATGATTAGTACACATAAATATAAGAAAAGGGAGAAAACAGCTTTGGCAAGGGCGCAGAAAAATAGATCTAGCAAAGTCGTTGAGGATAGCTCAAATGATAAGGAAGAACGAATAGAGTAGGCAATTCCACTTGTACCATTACTCAAGACAAAATTTGGCAACTCCTTTATTTGATTCAAACCTTGATGATAAATAGCCTGCAAAATGGATTCGTAAACAGGTTCGAAAATGGTAAAAAATACAATTAAACAAGTAGCTGCGATCAGCAAACCGATAATAAATTCTAGTCCAGTTGAATAGATCAGCTGTTTGATTGAAGCTGTCGAATTTTTTTGGCGATGTATCCTAATAGCGAAAAATACTAGTAATATGGCAAATAGGGTAATCGCGCTGACAAGCAGTCGGAAAGAAAAATAGTGTTGCAACTGCTCAATTTCTTTTCTGGTAAATAATTGGATTTGATGGGAAGAATCTAACTGATTCAAAACGAGTCTCAACATCCCTAAACTGGTTAGGATAAAGAGAGCGACTAAATAGATCACCCAAGATATTGAAAATTGAATTCGATGTCTTTTGATAGTTGAAAGCGTCGTTGAAAAAAGTTCCATAGATTCCCACCTCTTACTAATAAGTATAAAATCCTAATTTGAAAGAAATATGAATTCTATCGGAAGAAATAAGTGCAAACAAACAAAGACCTTTCACAGTTTTTGTGAAAGGTCTTTGTTGGAGATTATTGTTGATTTTGTTCTTGATATTGCTTATACGTTTCAGTCTTGTAAAGTTCTTGGGTGGATTTTTTTCCTTTTTGATCGAACAGACTGGTTGATTTATCTCCTAGTTTATTCTCGGTTTTTTCCATCTTTTTAAGACCGTCTTTATAATCAAATTGTGAAGCGTCAATCGGTTTCAACCCGCTGGCTGAGTAGAAGCGAAGCAGATCGCCGTTGTTGATGTTATCTGAGGTGCTCAACTGAGTAGAAACAGCTTCTTTCCATGCTTCAGATTGTTTTTGCAAGGCTTCGTCTGGTTCAGTGATTGCCATACCATCTTTATTGCTGTATAAGCTTCCACTGTAGTAGGTATACTCTGGTGTCACATAATCGCCATCACGGAAAGCGACGATTTGATCATGATCTTTTGATAGCAGATCTTGACCTAATTGAATATACTTGCTCGTATCCACTCCTAAAAGATGTAACAAAGTAGGTAAAGCATCAACCTCACCGCCATATGTGTGGTTAATTCCGCCTTTATCTTGACCAGGAACATGGACCATGTAAGGAACACGCTGCATTTGTGCGTTATCAAAGTTTGACCAAGTTTCCTTTGACTTGCCAAGCAGTGGTGCCAAGTCAGAGTTTCTTGAATTTGAAATACCATAATGGTCACCATACATAACGATGATCGAATTATCATACAAGCCAGAAGCTTTCAGATAATTGAAAAATTCTTCAACTGCTTTGTCTAAATAATTGGCTGTCGCAAAGTAGCCGTTGATGGTTTCATCATTGGTGTTAGCCATTGGGAAACCAGCTTCGTCATTTTTGAATTCACTGTAAGGATAGTGGTTCGAAACGGCGATAAACTTCGTATAGAATGGCTGCTGCAGACGTTCCAAATACTTCACAGATTGCTGGAAGAAAGGTTTATCGTGTAAGCCATATTGGAATGAGTTTTCATCGTTTACATCGTAATACGAAGAGTCGAAGAAATAATCATAGCCAAGATTTTTATAAGTTTCAGAACGGTTCCAGAAACTTCCAGAGTTTCCGTGGAAGGCAGCACTTGTGTAGCCTTCAGTTTGTTTCAAAATGTTTGGAGCTGCTTGGAAAGTGTTCTTTCCGCCTAATTGCGAGAATAAGGACCCTTGGTTCAAACCAAATAAAGAATTTTCCATCAATGTTTCTGCATCTGAGGTTTTTCCAGCTTTTACTTGGTGGAAGAAATTATCAAATGAGAAGGTGCTGTTACTATGGAAAATACTGTTCAAGAACGGTGTTACTTCATGCTCTTGACCATTTTCATCCTTTAGCTTGTAGTCAATCACGAATTGCTGAAGACTTTCCAAATGGATCGTAATAACGTTGCGTCCCTTAGCGATACCGTAATAGTCGCTATTTGGAGCTGCATAGTGATCTTTTACATAAGATTCGACTTCTTTTAAATCATTGGGACTAGCCTCGGCGCGAACTTGGTTGGTCTTATAGGTTTGGATACCATCGTATACAGTGAAGGCATTTACTCCCAGATATTTGATCAAATAGTCGCGAGAAAAGGTACGAGTCAATAGTTCAGGACGATCCGCTTCAGCTAGGAAAAGATTTCCTGAGAAAATCATGATCGAAAGAGCAGTCATAGCGATAGCCATCCGAGCACGTACAGGTCGTTCTTCTCTTTTAATGCCTTTCCGCCATAAAAGAATTGGTAAAATCACAATATCAATCAAGTATAGTACGTCGTAAGGGCGGAATAGTCGGACTGCACTTTCACCCAAACCACTGGCAACTTTACCAGCACCTAGGAAAGTGTTTACGGTAATAAAGTCGGTAAATTCACGATAATAAACGACATTGGCAAAAAGCAGGAAACTCGCCAGTGCGTAGATGACCATCATCGTGGCATAAGAGGCTTTGGACCGTCGCACATATAAAGCAATCGACAGTAAGAACATCGTCGATGCGATTGGATTGATAAATAGGATGAAGTATTGTGTCAGACTCTCGATCCCTAAATTAAATTCAAATAAGTATGCAAAAACACTTTTCGCCCATAATAAGAATGTCAGTAACGCATAAAAGCCGAGACGTTTATTCAAAAAAGTAGGAGCTTTTAGTTTTTTCAATAGTAACTTCCTTTCTGTCGCAGAAAAAATGCGAATGTTCACTTGTTACTTAGTTTACTCGGTTCCATCAAGTCAGTCAATTCTTATTAAATTTTGAGCAATCAGGCTTAAAGAAAACTTTATAAGCGAAATATACGCTTTTTTTTTGCTATACTATAGAAGAAAGCGGGGATGAGAGTGGAAATAGAATTAAATAATTACGGTATTAAACGTATTCGTCAGGGAAACCCATTAATTCAGCAAGACGACCTGAAGCAAGATATAAAAAAAATTCCTCTAGAATGGGTAAAGTTTGTCGATAATAAACATAAATATATTGCAACTGGTTATTTAGGGAAACAAAACAAAGGCTTTGGTTGGGTGTTAGATCAAACACAACGCCCAATCAACAAAGCTTTTCTAATGGAAAAATTCCAGCAGGCAATTAATCAACGCCAGGCATTCTTTGCTGATCAGGGGACGAACACTTTTCGTTTGTTTAACGGTGAGGGCGATGGCATCGGAGGCGTGACTATTGATTACTACGCGGACTATTTAGTGATATCTTGGTACAACGAAACAATTTACCATTTTCAAAAGCTGATTGTAGATAGTTTGCTGGCAGTTTTTCCAAGTGCTAAGGGAATCGTTGAGAAAATTCGTTTTAAGAGCGAAGGGAAGGAAAGTCGCTGGTTAGCAGGAGAAAAACCACAGGAGCCTTTAATAGTATTAGAGAATGGTGTTTCTTATGCCGTGTACTTAGATGAAGGCTATATGACGGGGATCTTTTTAGATCAAAAGGAAGTCAGAGGTCGCTTGACAGAGGGCTTGGCTGCAGGAAAAAAAGTTTTGAATATGTTCAGTTATACAGGAGCCTTTTCTGTGGCAGCTGCATATGGCGGAGCGTTAGAAACGACAAGTGTTGATCTGGCACAGCGAAGCCTGCCTAAAACACAAGAACAATTCGAAGTGAACGATTTGCCTTTAGAAAAACAAAAAATAATTGTTATGGATACATTTGACTATTTTCGCTATGCATTAAGGAAGGGTTTAAGTTATAATTTGATTGTCTTGGATCCACCTAGTTTTGCCCGTAATAAGAAAAAAACATTTTCTGTGGCAAAAGATTATGGACGTTTGATCGAAGACAGTGTGGAAATACTTACTAACGATGGAATGATCATTGCGTCAACTAATGCAGCGAATCTTCCAATCAAAAAATTCAAGCAAGCGATCGAGACAGCCTTTCAAAATAAAAACGTAACGTATCAATTGACTGAAAGCTATCGATTGCCTGCGGATTTTCCAGCCAGTAATTTTGAAGAAAGCAATTATTTGAAAGTATTGTTTTATAGGATAAAAAAATAGAAGAAAATGGGATGGGATGCATATGATGGATATTCAAGTAAGAGAGGTACGATTTGATGCGGGAAAACCTAAAATCTGCGTGCCGATTGTTGGAAAAACTTTCGAGGAGATCATTGAGCAAGCAAATGAAGCCAAGAAGGTTGCCGAAGTGATCGAATGGCGAGCGGATTATTATGAAGATGTCTTAGATGATGATAAGTTGAATTCGACTTTGCTAGCATTAAGGGATGAGATCAGGAATATTCCATTGATTTTTAATTTACGGACGACAGAAGCTGGTGGACTGCTTGATATATCTCTAAACCAATACCGTCATATTAACGAATTTGCTGTTTCTTCACGTGCGATTGATCTGGCTGATGTGGAGGTTTCTATCATCGATCAATTATCGACCACGTTTATCAAATGGATGCAGGCCCTAGATGTGCGGGTGATTTTGAGTTATTACAACTTTAAGGAAACGCCAGAGGATGCAGTGATTCTGTTTCGCTTAAATTTAATGGAGCATTGGGGAGCAGATATCGCGAAAATCGTCCTTGAACCACAGAACGAGGCTGATGTCTTGCGCCAAATGGGTATTGTAATGAAGGCTCAGACTTTTGTTACGCTGCCAGTCGTGTCCGTTTCTCTAGGCAGACTCGGGAAATTTTCACAAATCAGCGGTTCATTGGATGGCTCCTGCATGACCTATGGTTGTTTAGAAGGGCAGGTTTGTTCTGATGCCCAGATTGAAGCGGATAAGTTGACTCTGATGATTAATGAGTTAAGATAGAACTTAAAAATGATAGCTAGAAAGCCGAATGATCTTGTCTTATCAATTTGATAATACAAGATCATTCGGCTTTTCCTTTTGTACTTTTTTTAAAATACGATCTAATCCATAACATCAAGATCAAAGACTTCGATATTATCTAAACCACCGTAGATTTCGTACCAAGGTTTTGCGTATTTGTTTAAAATCTCATTTAATTCTTCGATATTTTCACGACCCTGCGTATCCAGCCAATCAATCAGGGCGGCCCTGCCGCCATCGGCATAAACTTGGACACCGTTGCGCCAAGTAGCTCGACCGCCAAGAATTCCGCAGTAGTTGGCACCATGTTGACCAGCAAATTCTAATTCTTCCCGAAAAACATCAGCAGGCACACCAGCGCTTAGATAAATAAACGGGCGAGTGGCTGCTTCACCGGCTTCTTTGAAATAAGCGGCAGCCTCTTCTTGCGTATAGACGACTGGGTCTGCCCCTTGATTGAAGCCTTCGACATATTTAAACAACACAGGAACTTCGACTTTCAAGACATCAATATGATATTTATCTTTGGTAAATTCTTTGATCGTGTCGATTACCTTTTGCGGTTTGATTTCAGCAAACTCCGGGGAGTGATCATCAGTGATTTTCTTGTCATAAACGATCGGTTCCACAAAAATAGGAATATCCGCCGCTAACGCTTCTGTTCCTAATCGCTCAAGAAATGCATGTTTGACATCCAAGATTTCTTGCGGTTCATCTGGGTCATAGTAAACCAAGACTTTAGCAGCGTCTGCGCCTTTTTCTAATAGGCGTTCTAAAGATTCATCAGGTAATAATTCAGGTAAACGTCCAGGAGTATTGGCATCATAGCCTGTTTTTTCGTAAGACATAATCAGGCCGCAACTTGGATCTTTGGCCTGGATACCTTTGAAGCCATATTGTTCATCCAGTAAGATCGCACTGACACGTTTGGTCAACTCTTGGGAAACAAGTTCTTTGAATTCGTACACTTGATCCATTGAAAAATTCTCTTCTCCTACAGCGGCTTGCATCATCTTTTTCATAGAGCCCCGTTGGTCGATTGCTAAGGCCGCAATGACGCCTTGATCATTGGACAATTGTTGCATCTTTTCAAACTTTCCTCTTGAAATTCTTTTCATACTGAAAACATCCTTTCCTTTACAAATCCAGTGTAGGATGATTCAGAAAAAAAGCCAAATAAAACGACCAATTTGTCTCGGAATGACTTTTTTGCTAGACTTTAGAAAATAAATAAAGTGAGGGATTGACTTGGCTAAGAAGAAAATTCAAAAGACCAATGCGATTCGTTTAGTCGAACAAAAGAAGATCGCTTATAAAGAGCATGAATATGCTTGGAGCGAGGACGATTTAGGCGCGGGCCACGTTTCTGAACAGGTTGAAATTGAACCTGCGAGAATTTTTAAAACCCTCGTTGCAGTTGGAAACAAAACGGGTCCAGTCGTAGCAGTGATTCCTAGTGATCATGAATTGGATCTGAAGAAGATAGCGAAGGTCAGCAGCAACAAAAAAGTTGAAATGCTGCATTTGCGAGATTTAGAGGCTACGACAGGCTACATACGCGGCGGCTGTTCGCCAATAGGAATGAAAAAGCTTTTTCCAACCTTCGTCGATGCTTCGGCTGAAAATTTTGAACAAATCGCAATTTCGGCTGGTAGAAGAGGTCTGCAAATGGAAATTGCCCCCGCGGCCATCTTAGAACTGACGCGAGGACAATTTGCGGAGCTGACGCATTAAGCAAAGGCGTTATAAGCGGCATGTGTTCCGGCAACATACCCTGTACAAAAAGCGGTGGTGATATTGTAACCACCTGTATAGCCATTTACATCTAGAACCTCCCCGGCAAAATACAAGCCGGGGATTTTTTTGCTGGCTAATTCTTTGGGGTTGATTTCCTTAAGCTCAACGCCACCACCAGTGACGAAGGATTTTTCTAAACCAAATGTTTTGTTTGCAGTCATTGACCAGTCTTTACAATAGGAAACAAAGCGGTTCAATTGTTCTTTTGATGTTTGGTTGTAAGACAATTCGCTAATACCGATTTTTTCTAAAAGAAAGAGCAACAGACGCTCAGGTAAGAAACCGGCTAAGGCGTTTTTCAATTGTTTGGTGGAAGCTGCCGAACGCTCGCTGATTTCTTCAAGTAGTTCACTGTTTGATTTTCCAGGAAAACAATCAAGTGTCAGGGTCACTGTTTGTTGGGTTCGCAACAATTGATTAACAAAGCTTGAGCAACGCAATGCGGCAGGTCCTGAAATCCCAAAATGGGTAAAGAGCAAGTCCATCTCATGGCTCGCAATTGATTTACTTTTCTCGTCAACAACAGATAATTTTACGTCCTGCAGAGACAAGCCCTGCAATGTTTTAGCTGAAACAAAATCATCAGTTAAAAAAATCGGTGATTCTGTTGGATAGAGGGGTGTCACATGATGACCAACGCTTTTGGCAAAACGGTAGCCATCGCCCTGCGATCCAGTGGAGGGATAGGTGATTCCGCCAGTCGTAACGATGATACTTTTTGCAGAATAATCCCCCTCCGAGGTGCGAACGCCTTGAATGGTTGAGCCGTTAGTAATTATTTGTTCAACCGATTCTTTAAAATGCAGCTCAACGTTTAAATTTTCTAGCTCCTCCTTTAAAGTATTGACGATCGTAGCCGATTTATCTGAGACTGGAAAAATTCTTCCGTGATCCTCTTCTTTTAACGCAACTCCGCGTTCGTTAAAGAAGGTCATGACGTCTTGGTTATCAAATTGCGAAAACGTACTATATAAAAAACGGCCGTTTCCGGGAATATGAGTGATCAAATCCTCTACTGGACGATTATTCGTCACGTTGCAGCGACCGCCGCCAGTCATAAGCAATTTCTTGCCAAGTCGTTTATTTTTCTCAAATAGGGCGACTTTAGCGCCATTCATCGCAGCTGTAATTGCTGCCATCATCCCAGCGGGACCGCCACCAATTACGATTACATCAAATTTTTCACTCATTTTAATTAATTCCTATCTTTAATTGATTTGTTGTTTTTGCTTGTATAATCATACTTTAAATACGAACAATTTTCAGTCAATTTGCCGCGTATCATGAATTTTTTTTCACTTCCATTAGAAAATGATGTAAACTATGAGTATTAAATGTGAGGAGGAATTTGATGGAAGTAAGAGAATATGTTGAACAGATTCAAAAGAACTTAGAGGCAAAAGATCCGAATCAAGAAGAATTTTTACAGGCGGTGGAAGAATTTTTACCTACCGTGATTCCTTTTCTAGAAGAGCATCCAGAGTATGTTGAAAAAAACATTCTAGGCATGATCATTGAACCAGAGCGAATGGTTCAATTCCGAGTGCCTTGGCAAGATGATAAGGGCAATTGGCAAGTGAATCGCGGTTACCGTGTTCAGTTCAACTCGGCGATTGGCCCATATAAAGGTGGTCTGCGTTTCCATCCAAGTGTGAACTTAAGTATCTTGAAGTTTTTAGGATTCGAGCAAATCTTTAAAAATAGCTTGACCGGTCTTCCAATTGGCGGCGGCAAAGGTGGATCAGATTTTGATCCGAAGGGCAAATCTGATTCTGAAGTAATGCGTTATTGCCAAAGCTTCATGACAGAATTATCAAAACATATTGGTCCAAACTTAGACGTGCCAGCAGGCGATATCGGTGTCGGCGGTCGCGAGATCGGATACCTATTCGGACAATATAAACGTCTGCGTGAATATGATATGGGTGTACTGACGGGTAAACCTTTAGGCTTTAACGGTAGTCTTGGTCGAACGGAAGCGACTGGCTATGGTGCAGTTTACTTCGTGAAACATTTATTAGAAGATCGTAAGGATTCCTTCGATGGAAAAAAAGTGATTGTCTCAGGTAGCGGAAATGTAGCTATCTATGCGATTGAAAAGGCGCAAGAATTAGGGGCAACAGCACTTACTTGTTCGGATTCAAATGGCTATATTTATGATAAAAACGGAATTGATGTCGAACTATTGAAGGAAATTAAAGAGGTTCGTCGCGCCCGCTTAACAGAATATGCCAAAGAATCTTCAACCGCTGAGTATTTCGAAGGTTCTGTTTGGGAGCTTGAGACAGAAGCAGACATTGCTTTGCCTTGTGCAACACAAAATGAGATTGACGATAAAAAAGCGGAGCTCTTAGTTAAAAACGGAGTAAAAGTGGTAGCAGAAGGTGCAAATATGCCGAGCACAAATGGCGCGGTTAAACTGTATCATGAAAATGGCGTACTTTATGGACCAGGAAAAGCAGCAAATGCTGGCGGTGTAGCTGTATCTGCATTAGAAATGAGTCAAAACTCTCAACGTTTGTCTTGGACCAAAGAGGAAGTCGATAGCAAACTCGATGACATCATGAAAAATATCTATGAAACTTGTCGTGATACGGCTGCGAAGTATGCGGATAAAGATAATTTCGCGGCAGGTGCGAACATTGCTGGGTTTGAGAAAGTTGCTGCTGCGATGATGGCACAAGGAACTGTTTAAATTTTAATGGTTTACGCTTGAAAAATCGGTAAAAGAAACGTAAAGTATAGATTGTTATGAAGTGATTTTCAAGGAGGAAAAACAATGGCACACATTCATTTCGATTATTCGAAAGTAGCACCATTCGTGAGCGAACATGAAATGGAGTACATCAAATCTGAAGTAGCTCTAGCTCACAAAGAATTACGCGAAGGTACTGGCGCAGGAAATGACTTCCTAGGCTGGATAGATCTTCCAGTAAACTATGACAAAGATGAATTTGCGCGCATCAAAAAAGCAGCTGAAAAAATCAAATCTGATTCTGATGTATTAGTAGTTATCGGAATCGGCGGTTCATACCTTGGAGCACGTGCAGCAATTGAATTCTTGCACCAAAGCTTTTTCAATGTATTGGATAAGGAAGATCGTAAAGCGCCGCAAGTATTTTTTGCGGGAAATTCAATCAGCTCAACGTACATCGCTGACTTGATCGAAGTGATCGGTGATCGTGATTTTTCTGTTAACGTAATTTCTAAATCAGGAACAACAACAGAGCCAGCAATCGCATTCCGTGTCTTCAAAGAATTATTGATCAAAAAATATGGTGAAGAAGAAGCGAACAAACGTATCTATGCTACAACTGATAAAGCTCGCGGAGCAGTAAAAGTAGAAGCTGATGCAGCTGGTTGGGAAACTTTTGTTATTCCTGATGATGTTGGTGGACGTTTCTCAGTGCTTACAGCAGTTGGTCTACTACCAATCGCAGCTAGTGGAGCAGATATTGATGCATTGATGCAAGGTGCAGCAGATGCTCGCGAAGCTTATTCAAGCGAAAACCTAGACGAAAATGAAGCATATCAATATGCTGCTCTTCGTAATATTCTATACCGCAAAGGTAAAGTGACTGAAATCTTAGTCAACTATGAACCAGGTATGCAATATTTCAACGAATGGTGGAAACAATTATACGGCGAATCAGAAGGAAAAGACTTGAAAGGTATTTACCCATCAAGTGCGAACTTCTCAACTGACTTGCATTCATTTGGACAATACATCCAAGAAGGTCGTCGTAATATCTTCGAAACGATCGTGAAAGTGGAAAAACCTCGTAAATCTGTGGCGATTCCTTCACAAGAATCTGATTTAGATGGCTTAGGCTACTTAGAAGGTAAAGATGTTGACTTTGTTAACTCTAAAGCTTATCAAGGCACATTATTAGCCCACACAGACGGCGGTGTTCCTAACTTTGTATTAAACATCCCAACAATGGATGCTTATACTTTAGGTTACGCTATGTACTTCTTCGAAATCGCTGTTGGTATCTCTGGCTATTTATTAGGGGTTAACCCATTTAATCAACCAGGTGTGGAAGCTTATAAGAAAAATATGTTTGCCCTACTTGGAAAACCAGGATTTGAAGATTTAGCAAAAGAATTGAATAATCGTCTATAAATCAATGTTTCTGGCTAGTTGAAAACTAACTGGTGATAGAAACATGTTTGCGTCATTCCTTTTTTAGTGATAGAAAAGGTGATAGTGAACTTGAAAAAGCACTCAATTACGAGTGCTTTTTCTTTTGCTCTTCTAAATATTCCTCGAATTTTTTCACCGATCGTTCCTTCACTTCAGGAGTCACAGAAGCATAAATTTGAGTTGTAGATATATCTTTATGCCCAAGGAGGTCTTTTATATCGTCCAGATCAACTCCAGCCTGTCTCATGCGGATCGCATAAGTGTGACGGCCATCGTGAACTTTGATGGGAGTTAAGCCAGCTTTACGCGCTATTCGAACAGAAGCGCCGTTCACTGAACGATTTCGAACTATTTTACCTTTTGAGCTGCTAGAGGTATAGATAAACACATAATCAGAATTATTTTTCTGTAAGGGTGTAACTCCTATAAGATCATAAAAATATTTATAGAATTCGAGTAGAGCAAATTTTGTTCTTTGTGTGATTGGTTGATCACGTTCGCCAGCCGGAGTCTTTGTGTCATCAATTATGATCGCATCTTTGTTTTCTTTAACTTCTGCACGATAAAGTCGTTCTCGTTGTACATCAACAAAATTCTTTTCGAAATTAAAATCTGACCATCTTAACGCCATCACTTCTGCTTTCCTTAAGCCGCAATCAAAGATTAGCAAAAAGAAGGGATACCAAAATGGTTCTTTTTCTTTCTTAGCAGCTTCGTAAAATAAATCCACTTCGCTTACGGTATAGTGGGGAGGAATCTTCTCTTTTTTCGGTGGTAAAGGAAATTCCACGAAGTCAGTTGGATTTTCATTTACATATCCAAGCTGTATCGCTTTTTTATAAGCATTCGAAAGGGTGGCGTTTACTAACTTAACAGTATTAAAAGATAAGCCTTTCTTACTTCTGCCTTTTCCATTTAGAGTGAATAGCATATTAATAAACTTCTGATGATCCGCACGAGAGTAAGTAGTTAAACGATGCTTCCCAATATAAGGGTTTATATACATCCGAATATTGTCACGATGAACAATTCTAGTGCCTTCTTTTACACTTAATTTGTAATCAGTGATCCACGTCTTTAGAAAGTGCTCAATGGTCAAATGCTTTACATCATCTTTTTTATAGTTTCCTTTAGCGATTTCTCCCTCGGTAATCTTAGCGAAAGTATCTGCTTCATCCCAAGATTTGAAACCTTTTTTATGAATTTTATTTTGACGCTTGGTACCTGGGTCAACTCCGTTTGAAACAAAAACCTCGTAGCGTAGTGCACCGTTTTTCAAGTTATATGATTTTATTGAAGCCATCGATCTTCACTCCTGAACATTGATTTTGGAAGAGTATAGAACTTTGGTTTATACCATCCTTTTTCATAAAACTTATCCATTTTTAGTTCTTTCTCTTGCCAGGTATAAACAGGGCGTGAAATCACATTTCCAGCATCAATGTCGTGTTTTAAAGCTAGTTGATTTTTCAATTCTTCTTGGTATTCTTCCTCACTGTAACTAAACTTTGTAAGGATAGGGTATATCTTTACTTCTGGCACTTCTTTCATTAATCTTTCTCTTAACTCATTTGGTGACATAAAATCATTTCCTTTCGAAATATTTAGTATTCAATTCGAAAATTTGCCTAATAAATGGATTTTTTCACACGTTTCCTTAGAATATCAAATAAAACAGAAATAAATGCAAACATATGTTCTTTTGGATGTGAAAAGAAAAGCCCGGAGGCTTAATCAAAGTTGGACAATTTTTACATTTTTATTTGATTTAAGGTAATCTCTATCATGTGTAACTAAAATCGATTTTGTTCTCGAAGCAATGTTTAAGATAATATCGTCATTTAAATCTTCTAAACATGGTTTAGTTAATGCCGAATTAATGTCAGTCTCTTCAAGAGAAACAAAAGTAGTTATTGGTTTTATATCTTCTTTAATTACACCAAGGATGTAAGAAAACGCAGCACTGTAGTGCATTGATGGTCGAAAATCTTTTTTATAACTGAATTTGTGTTGCTCCTCTTTGTAAACTTCAAAGGCTTGCCTGCAATATCGATTAACAAATTCTGTGGAAATCAGAGGAGGAAGTAGGATACTACACTGGTTCTCTAATAACAAATCTAAAATATTAGAGTAGCCAAAATCATTAGTATTATAACTGCTGAAAATATACAGCCATACATTGGTATCAAGAATAAATTTCTCGTTTGAGATATCATCTATTTTTTTAATATCAATCAGTTTCGCCATGAAGAGTTACCTCATCAATTTTCTTTTTTAACTCGGAGTTATATTTCGTTCGAGAGTTATCCATTACCATTTTTACCTTGTCAATTTGAAGTTTTGAAAGAGTTGATACATCAATGCTGATGTACTTGTTTAAAGTATCCTTTTTTTCATATCGATAAAGTTCGCCAATAGCAACATTAAGAAAAGCAGTCGTTAAAGACTTAATACCTGAAAAATCAATAATAGTTGAAACGTTTAATTTTAAATTCTTCTGTAATTTGTTAAATACTATTGAAGCCTTCTCAGAAGAAACAGCCAAGTCACTTTTGATAAGCTTACTAATGTAAAGTCTTTCTTCCATAATAAAGTCTCCTTAAAATAATAGATTTTCAGTTGTATTCATTATATCATTTTCTGGAGAATGAATACGATTTTCATGATCATATGTCAAAAATTTCAAACAAATTAAAGTACCTGGATAAGGAGATGAAAGAGTGTGGTGATTCTTAGTTCCATCACTTTTTTGTTCCCAATAACCATAATTAGATAAAATTGTGAACTCCCCAATACCTTCAATATTTGATTTAATATCAAACAATCCAAGTCCGCTAGAGGCCACATTTTTTGTTGAATTCCCGTGACCTGTAGCCCATTCGATAAGGTCAAAATCTGATTTAGCTAATTTAGAAGTGAATTTATGTTTAATTTTTTTAGGTATTGTGATTCCATTATCTGTTAACGTCAGTGCTATATGCTTTTTACTAGGGTAAAATTGTCCACAGAAGTAAAGCAGAGACTGAGTAGAATGGTCTTTCACATTGTGAGAAATTTCGTTGACTGCATCTCTAATTATTTCAATCTCATCTTTTTTTATATGTTGATGAATGAGTTTAAATACTCTATTCTCCAGAAACTCATCAATTTCATCATCGTTACGAGAATTTAAAACTGAGTAAGGAATAGTAGTGCCATAAACGTCGGCTAACCTCTTTTTTGAAAGGCCATACGTAAACAAGAATCCATTTTTTTCTAAAATTTTTACAACATTCTGATTTTCTGGTAATTTTGCATAGATGTTTAGATTTTGATCTTGAAAATTTTGTACAAGAACCCCTAGGAAAGGAGTTGCTTCCGCATCAATCCAACTTGTATTTGAAAAGTCGAACGCAATGTTACTTTTATCTTTTTCCCTATTCTCTGCGATACTCAGAATTTTATTTATACATTGAAAGTTCAGATATATACATTTCGGCATCTCAAGAACAGAAGTGTCATTCTCAGAAAGTACAACCATTTTCTACCTCCAACCAATAATCTTATATTTTTCCCCAATCCGGAATAGAACCGGCGGCGCCAGATGGGGAGGGTAGATCTAATTTCTCGGTGCTCGATATCCAGCTCTTTCAGCTTCGTCAACAGTTTTAAACCAAGCTGCTGGGTTAGTTGTTTTGTCGTAATACCTGCTACCTGGAACGTGATATATTCCATTGTTGGAACCTTTGATTAATCCATTTCCATTAGCATCAATGTACTCTGGACCATTTGTTTGAGTAGCGGCTGCTTGTTGTTCATTTGCTGCGTTTTGAGCTGCCTCAGCTTGCTTTTGTGCTTCAATTCGCTGTTGTTTTTCAGCAGCTTGTTGAGCTTTGATTTCAGCATTCTTTCTTTCTTCTTCTTTTTGTTGAGCAGCCAGAATCTCGCTTTTAGTTTGGCTTGTTCCATCTGAATAATTCAAAGTTACATCATCTTGTACATTGAAGATATAAACATTAAATTTGATGTCATCAGATTTTATTGATTGAGCCATTAAATGAACGCCACGAGCGAGTAACTCATCACCACGAAATACAGGAGTTACTGAGTACCGTACATAGTTATCTTTACTCTTCTCCAGATAATATTTTATATCCATTTCATAACGAAGCATTTCTGGATTATTTAACTGTGCTGTTCCTGTGATCAGATTCTTCCAGTTATCGTTCTCGCCAGAAAGGGTATAGCCAATCAAATGAGATCGATTATAGAGATATCCTTTACCAATTTTCTTATTATGCCAGCCAGTAGGTTTGACATTAGAAATATCTCCACGTTTAGCTGTAGGCATCAATGATTGATTCAGCATAGCTTCGGCAGAAGTAGCACGGTTTAGTTGATCAAGGTTCCCGTATTTTTCCCAAGCTTTATTGGCCAAAGATAAATCATCTTCCGAAAAAGTTGGATTATTATCATTAACTTCAATCGTTTGCGTGCCATTGTATTCCATATTTGCAAGATTACTATTATCTTGCTTTACACGATCATTAAATGAGATAAGAGCTTGTTTTTGCTTATTCTTTTCATCCGAAGTTTTGTTTTGTTCTTTCTTTGTTTCACTAGAGGTTGAAGCAGTTTTACTTTTAATTTTACTTTGCTGTGTGCTGCTTATGGTTGTTTCTGCTGACTTTTGTTCAGATGGTTCTAAGAGAGATCCACCAGCAAAAAATACAATAACAGTACCAAGAATAATTAAAAGTTCAGGCTTCTTAGGTGATTTCTTGATAAACGCTCTAATTAATCTTACTACACCAAAAATAAATCCAAAAAATCCTACTAACACTAACAAAGTTGCCATTTGCATCCTCCAAAAAAATTCATTTCAACTCCCAATTATGGCAGGTAGAAGTAGTCACCAGTTATATAAGATCGCCAGCGATGGGGGAGAAGAGCTGCTAGTTATTACTGGCTCAATTCAATAAGGTAAGATTATTTCTAATCATATCGCGAATGACCATTCTATCATGTTCATTCGGAACTTCGCCCTTATAATTGTGCGTGCTATCTAGAGCTTGTTTTATCAACTTATCAGCTTTAAATTTTTCGAACTCGCTTAACTCACCGTATACTTTGTTTGACCAATCCAAGATCGCAATCATTCTCCTTTACTGAATACCTTGTTCCTGTAACCATTGACTCTGAATTTCACCTGATGTAGGTTCGCGTCCATTCTGTGCTTTGAAGTCAGATCGATACTGATCAACCTGAGCGACTGCATCGTTTTGTTGTTGATTGTAATTATCAGATCTACCATCTGCATAAGCAAGAGCATCATCAGGATTCGCACCATTATTATATGCTTCCCAATATCGAGTTTGAGCATCAGCTTCCATTTGAGCACCTCTAGCACGTTCTTCAGGTGTTGTGTTGTTATAAGGAGAATCATCAGGTATTCCGTTACCGTCTGCATCATTTTGAACAGGACTTTGTTGTTGAGCTTGCACGGTTGCCTGTTGTTTTATTGTTGCTAGTTTTGCTGTAACTGCTTCAAGTCTTTTTTGCAATTCGTTATTACCACCTGGTATTGCTTCAACTGATTTCTTTGCTGCTTCAACAGTTTCGTCAGTTGGATTTGTTTCAGCAGCTTTCATGGCAGTATCTGCTTCAGAAACCTTTTTAGTAATTTCATCTTGTTTCTTCTTTTCTGCTTCCTCAGCGACTTTCTTTTCCTCAGCAGCTTTCTTTTTCTTAGAATCCTCGGTTTTTCTAGCCTCAATTTTTTGCTTGGATGTCGAATCAGTCGTATCCGTTTTCTTATCAGTCGAACACGCCGAGAAGAGCAGGGTAGAGCAGATTATGCATGCGATTGTTAGTTTTTTCATTTTAATCCTCCGTTGCCTGAAGTCTTAAGAGTTGAGCAGCTTCTTTATTGTCAGTATAAAAACGAATTACATGTAGCACTCCTTTTTCATCTAATGGACGAACATATAAGTTTGCATAGACTTTACTTGAGTTCATCGAGCTACCAATAACAGCACCAGCAGTTCCAGCAATTGCAGCACCGAGTAATGCGCCACCAGTTGAATTTTTTTTGTCGGAGAATTCAATTTTTTTCAATAAAAAGTCAATTTTTTTTCTACCTTGTTTTATAGAAATTCTATTAGGTTCTTCTTGAGTGATTTTCGAAAGCTTTACTCTTTTAATCTTTTTATAAGTCGATTCTTCAACTACGCCTTTAGAAGAGAAAGGTTCAAATGTTTTCTCAGTAGAAGAATAATCGTGTTCCGGTTTGCTTCTACCTCTTTTAATTTCCTTTTTCTGCACTTTCTCGGCTCTTTCAATATCTCTCTTGGCTCTTTTTAATGCTTTTTTTCCTTCTGCCTTAGCTACTCAATCGGCATCATCTTTCCATTCTTGAAATGAGTCAATCCCTTTTTCAGTAACATCTCTTGTTACATTAATAGCTTTTTTCCCTAATTCCTTCCAATCAACCATATGACCACCTCCAACAAATTATTTTAATAATCAAGGAACGAAACATAACCGCTGGATTCGGATACAGGTTCTATAGTTACTTCAACATTAGCGCTTCTTTTTGCATCAAACGCATTTACTATTGTTGCCTCGTATTTAGCAAACCATTTTCCATCCTTTTGAGTCCAATCTTGCAATTTACCGATAGCAATATGAAGTTTACTTCCTTTATAAGGGTATGATTTGTCAAATTGTTGTAATGCCAATTCAGTAAGGATATCCGATTGTTGCGGTGTTGCTTCGTCCGCAAGTTGTGTAATATCACTATTTTTTTGGTTTTCAGCATTTTTACTATCTTCAGTTCTTTTTTGTTCAGCTTCTTTGCTTTCTTCGCTCTTTTGCTTTTCCAAGTTTTTTGACTCAGCTTTTCTTGATTCTTCAGCTTCTTTTTCCTCTAATGCTGAAAGTGCATTGTCATTCATTTTTACTTTTATCTTAGTGCTTTTTGAATCTCCGTCACGTTTTGAATTTATTGTAAGAGTTGTTTCTGGACTGCTTAATTCATAAAGAAGCATGAAATCGCCAGATTTATCAGCTGTTGTTTTATCTCCAACTATTCCCATTCCAATTGATACTTCCGCATTTGGCGAAGTTTTTCCTGATATTTTAACTTCTCCGGTATCATCAGAGATTGCTTCTTTAGGTGTCTCTAAAACTAAATCTGAAATTTTGGCACTACTCTGTTGTTTGGTTTTCTTTTCTTCTACAGGTTTAGAAGTCACTTCTTTAGTCTCGGTTGTTGGAATGAAACCAATTATTATTACTGATAAGGCTATCAACCCAAATGAGATATTTCTGTTACGTTTATTCGGACTCCTTTTTATGAAATACCAAGCCCCAATACAACCTATGATAAAAACAAGGGTAAACACCGTCTCCATAACTTCCTCCTCATGTATACGAAATCACAAATATAAATTTATATGTAAATCACTGCTTTATTTTTACTACTTTAATTGAATCGCCTGATCCAAAAATAATCTTATAATTCAAAAAACAAAAGCCTTCACCATATTTTTGTTTAAAAAGATCAATTGCCTTTTTTAACGCTTCTACGGTTATTCCCAGCTCGTCAGCGACTTCCCAATACTCTCTACATCCTTTTTGATAAGCCTTGATCAAAAGGGAAGGGTGGACAGTCATCTCAGCCGCTACGAGCCGTGCCCTTCGTTCCTGTTTTCTTGACTCAGGATTTTTATAGTCTGATATGTCACCGACTGAAGTGTAATGATGCGCAATTTCTTCTGCAATCGTACTTTTTAGTTCGGCACTTGATTGATTAGGATTGAGATAAACTATATTGTCGACATACAATCCCTTTTGTTTTTCGGGCATCTTCTTTTCAAATTTATACTGCAAATTTGAAAAAAATGACATTAAAGCTTCATAGTTATACATTTGACAACACCTACCGACATTAAAATGAATTACTGCTTGTGATCTCGATTTTTTATGAAATCTATAAAATTAAGAATATCTTTCATATCTTCTTCTGATGTATCTTCATCGATGTGCGCGGCAACAGTCAACTGTTTTTGACTAAATCTCTCATTACTTTCAGAATCTGAACACTTCCCAATAAGTTCTGAAACAGAAACATCAAGAGCATCTGCTAGTTTTTTCACAGTATCAATTTGAGGGGTTTTTCTTTTTCCGTTTTCGTAACGAGAAATCTGTGCAGAACTGACTCCTGATTTAAGAGCTAATTGATTTACTCCATATTTTTTTGCTAATCTCAATTCTTTTAATCGTGAACCAAAGTCCATCCAAATCCCTCTTCTCCATATTTCTATATTTATAATAATGCCAACTGGTAACAAAATCGAATAAAATTTGACTTTTTGGTAATTAAGTGTTGCCAATAGGTAATTTCGGTGTTATAGTATTACCACAAGGTAACGAAAGAGAGGTGAAGCGGTGTGAAAATTGTTTTGAAAAATGGAGTTCTTCAGGAACTAATGGAACAGTATGATTTATCGGTTTATGGTCTAGCTGAAAAACTCGAAGTTGCACCAACTACTATTTATCGAATTATGAATGGGAGTAGAGGTTTAGGGAATGACATGATTGCAAAGTTACTTAATACCTTTGCTTTGTCTGAAGCTGATTTTGACAAGCTTTTTATTTTGCAAACAGAATTGCCAAAAGGTAATAGCAAGGAGGTGATCTAATGACAAAACAAGAAAAAATCGAGTTCATCCTTAAACGTTTAGGCGATCGCTTAACGAAAGCCTACTTAGAAACTAAACCAGAGTCGTTTATTAATAACTTGTTTGAAATTGAAAGTCAAAATGATGATCGTCAAATGGACTCAATGGTTTGCGAAATGTTTTAACCATAGGTTAATTGTAAACATGTTTGCTTCGTTTTTGGATGAAATATCTACGATTACTGATTCAGCGAATATAGGGAATGAGAAAAACGAACAGAATATCTTTTTAGGTCAGATTTCAATTGATGAATCATCGATTCGAAATAGAAACATCAAAATTCAGAATTATGAAGGAGGTATTGATGAAATGATGCGAGTGAATATGAAAAGTGAATTGGATAGTTTGATGGTACGAAATAATTTATCACAAAAGGAAGCTGCTGGTGGAAGTGGAATCCCATTTTCTACATTCAACGGCTACACGAAAGGCTCACAAGAAGTTCCAATTAATAAAGCAGTAGAGATTAACAATGCTGTTGGCGATGATCTTTTCGCTAGTCAAGTGGGTAATAAGTACTTAGGTACGTTAAAAGCCCTAGATGGAAAGATCGCGGAAATACTAACGCCAACTGAATTGGATTTTCTGCAAGAGGAAGAAACTAAACAGCGAGAAGAGCGACGACAACAAGCGAAGTTATTGCTTATCAAGTCAAAATTAGAGCCTTTAAACAACGAAGATAAAACCGATCTTGAAAAGTATGTAATGGAATTTCTTGATGAAATTGTTGTCGAGTTATCCATTATATTCTCCATTCTAAAAATTTTAGGAATGAATGTGAGTACTGCATTCAAAAAACGCATGCCTCATTGGGTAGCGAAGAAATACATGAAAGGGGACTAAAGATGATTATCGAAAAGCAAAATGTAGTTGAGTTTAGAAAGGATAAAATTGCAGCTAGTAAAAAGACACAAGAAATGATTAGCCGGTCTGAATTAGCACGGCGATGGGGATATTCTATTGGAACTATTAAGCGATATACTGATCGGTCCTTTGATCCGCTACCTATGGAAAAAACAGCACCGACAAGACCTGGAACTAAAGAAGTTTGCAGAATACCTTTTGAGTTAGCAATGGAGTGGAAGGAACGAAACACGTCTAGAAATTACGAGGTGAGAGTATGAGAAATGATTTTGAATACATCCCAACAGTTCCAGTCAAAGTAGCAAAACAGAAATCCGAATATAGAGCTGCAAAAGTTTTATTAACAGGAGCTATGCTCGGAACGATTTGTGTCGGTTACTGGCAAATATCATTAATTCTTTTACCCGTCTTACTTGGAGTAAATACGATTGGTAAAAAGGTGATGGGATTATGAGAAGACAAAAAAAGACTTACTCGCCGGCAAGCAAAAGTAAGTCACAAACGAAATAGTATCTAGGAGGATTATAACATGTTTGATTACGATGCCGCAATGGCGGACCCAGAGTGTCATGTTTTTGTAAATGTTCACATACCCAATGATGAAGATAATCCTGAAAATATGGAAGGGTGGGTTGAAGATGAGTAAATCTACACTGGACATGACCAGAACAGAATGGTTGATGGATCGTCAAAAAGGTATTGGTGGTTCTGATGTTGCTACGATTCTAGGATTGAATAAATGGAAAGCTCCATATCAACTATGGCTTGAAAAGACTGGTCAAATTGAAATTGAGGAATCGGACAGTGAACCAGCGTATTGGGGCAATGTACTAGAAGAAGTTGTAGCGAAAGAGTTTACCGAGCGAACTGGAAAAAAAGTTCGAAGACGGAATCAAGTTTTCGAACATCCTTTACATCCATTTCTTCGTGCAAATATTGATCGTGACGTAGTTGGAGAAAATGCGATTTTGGAATGTAAAACTGCAAATGCTTTTTTATCCAAAGAGTGGGATGGTGACGAGATTCCTATGAGTTACCTGTGTCAAATCCAACATTATATGAATGTTTTGAATCGTGATTGTGCTTATGTAGCAGTATTAATCGGTGGTCAACGTTTCATTTGGAAGAAGGTTGATCGTGACCAAGCCTTGATTGACATGATTACGGAGCGATTAGTTGAATTCTGGGAAGTGAATGTTTTAAAAGGAGTTGAGCCATCAATAGATGGCAGTGATGCAACTACCGATTTTCTAAAGGAACGATATTCAGAAGAAGGCGAAAATGAGATTACACTTTCAAGTACCTTTGATGAGTTGATTGAGACTAAGAAACAACTTAAGACTGATGAGGCTTTGATAAAAAAGAAAATTCAACAAATCGATAATCAGATTACATCAGAATTGGGAAAACAAAACGCAGTGGTTGCGATTACTCCTAAATCAGTAATCTCTTGGAAGTCATGCAAACGTACATCAATTAACAAAGAGCTATTAGAGGAAAAATATCCCGAAGTATCCAAAGATCAATCTATCTATAAAGCATCATGCTATAAAAAATTAGCAGTAAAGGAGATCAACTAACATGGCAACAAATGACACACTCAAAAATCAACTTTCTGAACAAAAGACACAAGAAGTTGATGCTCAGTCACTGGGTTTTAAATCTTTGATGGCAACACCGACAATGAAGAAGAAATTCCAAGATATTCTTCATGAAAAATCGGATTCTTTCATGGGATCTCTAATGACTTTAGTCGGCGGTGACAATTATTTAGCAAAAGCTGAGCCAATGACAATAATTGCTTCTGCTCTAAAAGCAGCAACAATGGATTTGCCTATTGATAAAAATCTCGGATATGCATATATTGTTCCATTTAATCGAAGCGAAAAGAGAGGTAACAAGTGGATCACTCACAATGAAGCTCAGTTCATACTAGGATACAAAGGCTACATTCAGCTAGCTCAACGCTCAGGGCAGTATAAAGCATTGAATGCACTTGAAGTTTATGAAGGTCAACTCATTGACTGGAATCCATTAACAGAAGAATTTACTTTCGATTATAACGCAAAGAAATCCGATACCGTGATTGGATATGTTGGATTCTTCGAATTGTTAAATGGCTTCAAAAAAACGGTCTATTGGACTAAGCAAGAGATTGAGTCGCATCGCATCAAGAATGCGAAGGGGAAAGACAAAGAAAAACTGTCAGGTGCTTGGATTGATAACTACAATCAAATGGCAATTAAAACTGTGCTTCGAAATATGCTTTCTAAATGGGGGATATTATCCGTTGAAATGCAAACAGCCGTTACATCAGACGAAAAAGTATTCAGATTGGATGAAAATGATGATCTGATAGAAGAAACAAGACTGAGTGAGACGGAACCAATAGAAACAGAGCGTAAGGAAGCAGAGAAAATATCTGCTGAAGAATCGGAAAGTAAAGAGCAGACTGGACTTTTTGATGAGAAGGATGATTCAAATAATAAAGACGATGATTTTCCATTTTAGTTAGAGGGAGATATTTCTCCCTTCTAGAGTAGGAGGTGAAGCTGTGGCAAGACCAACAAAGAGCGGTCTTGATTATTTCCCTCTTGATGTTGACATTTTTGAAGATGAAAAGATAGAAGCTATTGCTGGGGAGTTTGGCATTAAAGGTGAGTTAGCGGTAATCAAGCTGTTATGCGCGGTATACAAAAAGGGATACTTCGTTGTATGGAATGACTTAACGAGAGCAACACTTTTAAAACGCCTGCCTGGAGTAAGTAAGGAATTGTTAGAGCAAATAGTCATCCGCTTAGTTACATGGGGATTCTTTGATGAGGACCTGTTTAACTCGGCTAAGGTCTTGACAAGCGAAAACATCCAAGCAAATTTTTTCGAAGCGACAAAGAGAAGGAAATCGCCAAAACCAACAGCATATTTAATTAATGCTAACAATAACTCGCAAGCAGAAGGAGTTAATGTGAACATTAATCCCCAAAGTAAAGGAAACAAAACTAAAGTAAATAATATTAATGCTTCTGTGTCTAGTAATACTAAAGATTCAGAAGATAGCGCTGTGCGTTATTGGCTCAATCAAGTAAATTCAGCAGAAGCACCATTCATTACTCAATCCATTCAGCATTGGGTAAACGATTTTGGTGGTCAAGATGAAATTGTGATTCTTGCGATTGATGACATGCTTAAACATGGAGCACGCAATTACAATTATTTGAACCAGATACTGAAGAGTTGGGAAGAATCTAAAATAGACACTGTTGAAAAAGCAAGAAAGCACTTAACCGGACACTATTCCCGAAACTCGAATAATCAAAAGCGGGGCAATGATTGGACAACCAAAAGACTTTGGGATCACTGGTGGGCAGAAAAGATGAGTGGGAATGCTTCTCTCGACTATTTCGCTGAGAAGTATGGTAACCGCGGAGTTACTGAAACTGAAATAGAAATACTGAGAAAAGAAATAGTAAAGCGAGGTATGGAAGATGCGATTTCTCGAAATCATTAGCAAATTAGGCGAAACAGCGAGTAACGAGGATGAGAAAGAATTATTACGTTCGTACTATGAACGTTTAAGAAAGATGGTTCGAATTGATTGTTCTCACGAAGAAATTGAACACCGCTTCTGCCTTATGATTACTTGCTACATTCTTCGATACGTCACTAAACAAGTAGATTACAGCAAGACGAATGCCGATTACTATCTCACATTTCTCACGAGTCGAATGAATGTTGAGGTGTCTGCATGAGGTATCAATCAAGATCGAAATACGGTAACAAAAAAGTATATCGCTATGATCGTTGGTTTGATTCGATTGCTGAGGCGGATTATTATCCAATCGCCGTTGCGTATGCAAAAAAACACAGTATGTGGCCGATTATACGTTCTACGATCAAGGAAAGCTTGTTCGACTTGTTGATGTCAAAGGCATGGAAACGAAAGATTTTCGGCTGAAAGCGAAGATTGTCGCCAGCGAACTGGGAATTGTAATTGAACTGGCAAAAAAACAAAGCGGCAGATTCGTTCACTATCCCTTTAATATGCCTATATCCAAAAGAAAAGAGGTTCGAGAATGAGACAGATAAAGCGGCAGCGGTTAGAAATAGTGTTGCTATTCATTGATGACTTTATTACGAAAAAGGGATATCCACCAACGATTCGTCAGATATCAAAAAATACAGGCATCCCCTCAACATCATCAGTCAGTTCATATTTATGGCAATTGAAAGCCATGAACTTGTTAAATATCGAACCGGGAGCAGTGAGAACCATTCGAATGACTGAGAGCGGCGTGGACCGTGTAAGGGAGTTGAGATTACGTGACAATGACTGACAAAGAACGATTTCGAATGTTGATGGCTCATCCAAATTACTGGTATGACGAAGATATCAAACGTGAAGCAGAAAAACTCGGCAATAAAATATGGCGAGAATTGCCAAAATATCCAAAGAAAAAAATTGAAGTGAGTTTCAATAACCGGATTGTACTGGTTGGAACTGAGGATGAATTAGGACAGCGATCCACTTTGTCACCAGTAACCATTCGAAATCTAGCAAGGAACAACGGAACTGATAGATTTGGGAAGTCATATCGATATCTGGAGGTATGAACATGAAAATGTGGGAACGGAAAAGAATTGATCGTCAAGTAAGGATATTTGTTCAGGCGATGCCAAAAGAATATTCGAATCAAACACCGAAAGAACAAATTATCAGTGAAATACTAGCAGCGAATGAATGGTTTGTTAACATTTCAAAACCTATGGAAATTATACGTGAAGAAGTTGAAAAACAATTTGATATGTATGTGAGCTGACCTTTGAAAGGGTGGTAATCATGGAATTGAAAGAGCAATTTATTAATGCTGTTGTCAGGAACATGGAGCCCGAACTTGAAGCAAAGCAACTTAGAAAACTGAAAATTGTTTTAACAATCAACCTAGAAAAATTACGACTCGAAGAAGAATGTCGAGATGTGATCATCTACGATGAAACTTCTGACATTGCCGCATACAAGCAATATTTTGTGAGTATGAAACTCCGCGGTCTTTCGCCTGGAACGATCAATCTGGCGATGCGAACGATAGATAAATTTAATCGATGGGTACGAGTATCATTTAACGATGTGACCACGAATGATATACGTCTTTACATTGCGAATAGAGAAATGAATGATCATCTATCATCAGCAACTTTAGATAGAGAACGCGGTGCAATCTGTCGATTCTTTAAATGGCTCTTTGAAGAAGAATACATTAGCAGGGATCCCGGACGAAGGGTTGAGAAGATCAAAGTCGAAAAACGACTAAAAAAAGCCTTTACGCCAGTCGAAGTAGAACTGATGCGAAATGCTTGTCGGAAGCCGAAAGAGAAAGCAACATTCGAACTCTTGTTATCGACAGGCTGCCGAGTTACAGAGCTGACTATGTTGACGATGGAAAACTATGATCAGCAACGGGGAACCATCACTGTGATCGGAAAAGGCAACAAGGAAAGGGTTGTTTTCGTCAATGCGCGTGCCAAAGTGGCTATTGATAATTATCTTGTGATAAAGCCGCATTCAGAAGGACCTATCCTGTGTGGATTACACGGAGTGGGAACAGCTATGACTAGCAACGGTATTCAGAAGATGGTCAAAGAAATTGGAAAACGTGCTGGCGTGACGCATGTTCATCCACATAAGTTTCGGAGAACTGCCGCAACCTTAGCACTGAAAAGAGGAATGAGCCTGAACGATGTGCGGCGATTTCTCGGACACACAGATGTGGACACAACGCTTCAATACATCGACACGTCGGGATCAGACTTGAAACTAGAACACGAAAAATATGTAGCGTAAAAGGAGAACAGTATTTTGAATGAACTGATTGAAAAAATTGAGCAATGGGCTAAAGACAAAGAATTAGACACTGCTGATTCTAGCAAGCAAATGTTGAAAGTGATGGAAGAACTTGGCGAGGTTGCTGCGGCGATCGTTCGTAGTGACCGCGCTTCTTTGCGTGACGGAATTGGCGATACAGTCGTGACATTGATCATCTTAGCAATGCAGAATGACATGAACCTATATGAGTGCGTAAATTGTGCATATGACGAAATAAAGAATCGGACAGGAGAAATGATCAACGGCTCCTTCGTGAAGTCGACTGATTTAGAAAAGCTCCGCTAACTGGGGCAATAGCGGAAAAATTACATAGCCTTAAAATAGTCAATTAAGCAGTAATTAGGAACATGAGAATAATCAAA
>PPYE01643709.1_pt1 | contig 28282 bp, 22 predicted proteins | sample 1559881 | NCBI WGS metagenome assembly PPYE01 (sample SAMN08240022, study PRJNA423297) | Human gut metagenome, whole genome shotgun sequencing project. | reverse complement strand
GGGTGTCGGCGTCGTGGATGACGGGGACCTTCAGGGAGTGGTTGCCCTGCGCGTCGGCCACGTCGATGGCCAGGCCGAAACCGATGTGCGCGAGCTGCTCGACGGCGGGCTTGCCGCCCTCGATCGTGTAGCGCACGTTCAGGTCGGGCATCTCGCACAGCGCCTCCACCAGGGCGTAGCCGATGAGGTGCGTGAAGGAGACCTTGCCGCCGACGGTGCGCGCCAGGTGTGCGTTGATGAGGGCTCGGTTTTCGATGAGGAGCTTGGCGGGGATCTGGCGCTGGGAGGTGGCCGTGGGGATGGAGAGCGAGGCCTCCATGTGCTTGGCGGTTGCGCGCGCCGCGGACTTGAGGATGTGGAGCTCGTCGTGCGAGGGGGCACCCTGGAAGAGCGTGAAGGCGGCGCGCCCGTGCTGCTGGCGCGTGTAGGGGCTGGTGGCCTCGGCGACGGCGGCGGGCGGGGCGGGCGGCAGGTCGGAGCGCGTCACGGAGACGACGGGAGCGTGCTGGGTGGCGGCCGCTTCGGGCCCGTCCTCTTCGATGTCGAGGGTCGGCGGGGTGACCGAGACGGGGGCGACGTGGTCAACGGGGGGTGCGGCATGGGCCGACGAGGCCGGGGCCGGCTCCGGCGTTGAGGGAGCGCCCACGGGGATGTCGGGACGCTTGGCGCGCAGCTGCGGGGGAGCGGACTCGGTGGAGAAATAAGCACGCCAGGAGGGATCCAGGAGCTGTGGATCGCGCTCGTAGAGGTCTCGCATCTTCGCGATGTACCACTGCGGATCGGGCTGGGAAGCGGTGGGAGTGGGCACGTGTTCCTCCGTAAGTGTCGCGCCGCGCGCATGGGCAAAATCCTGCGCGGCCATACCTTGACAATCGTACCGCCGCGTGATCGTCTTCACGAAACCTGGTACACCTTTGGCGTGTACTTCAAGGGCCTTTGGTCCGTTGAAGAATGATTGTTGGCACATGCCTCGCGGTGTGTGGAAATGCGCGCGGGGAGAGACGGTCTGGGCGGCTAGACTGTAACCATCATGGACTGCGACACTGCCGGCTTTATCGCCGCTCTTTCTCACCCCCTGCCCGCGCGCGTGCGCACGACCCGCTCCGGCCTCGTCGAGGGGGCCACGCGATGACGACCGCCCTCATGCTTCTGCTCGGCATCGTCCTGACAGCCGGTACCTTCGTCTTCGTCTCCGCCGAGTTCTCGCTCGTCGCGGTTGACCAAGCCGTCCTCGACAAGAAGGCCGAGGAAGGAGACCGTGGGGCCGCCTCCGTCCTGCGCGCCACCCGCACGCTGTCCACCCAGCTGTCGGGCGCGCAGGTGGGCATCACGCTGACCACGATCCTGCTCGGTTACACGACGCAGAGCGCGCTGGCCGAGCTGCTCCAGGACCTGCTCGGATCGGTCGGCCTGGCCTGGGGGCTCGCGACCGGCATCGCGGCATTCGTGGCCGCCGCGTTCATCAACGTCTTCTCGATGCTCTTCGGCGAGCTTGTCCCCAAGAACCTTGCCCTGGCCCACCCCCTGGCCACCGCCGTGCGCGTCGTCCCCTTCCAGATGGCCTTCACCGCCATCGCCCGCCCCGTCATCTGGGTGCTGGGCGGGACCGCGAACTGGGTGCTCGCCCGCATGGGCATCGAGCCCCAGGAGGAGATCTCCTCGGCGCGCTCCGCCTCTGAGCTGGCCGCCCTCGTCGAGCACTCCGTCGAAGAGGGTACCTTCGACATGTCCACGGCCGACCTCTTCGTCAACACGATCCGCATGTCCACCCTGAGCGCCGCCGACGTCATGACCGACCGCGGCCGCCTGCACACCCTCAGCGAGGGTGACAGCGCCCAGGACGTGCTCGACCTGGCCCGCGAAACCGGCCACTCCCGATTCCCGGTGATCGGCGACGACTCCGACGACATCCTCGGCCTAGTCTCCCTGCGCCGCGCGGTCGCCGTGCCCGCCGATCGTCGCGCCGAGGTCCCCGTCATCTCCTCGTCACTCATGACCGACGCGCCCTCGGTTCCCGAGACCGTGCCGATCGGTCCCCTCATGGTCCAGCTGCGCGACGAGGGCCTGCAGATGGCCGTCGTCGTCGACGAGTACGGCGGCGTGTCGGGCATCGTCACCCTTGAGGATGTCGTCGAGGAGATCGTCGGCGAGGTCTCCGACGAGCACGACCAGCGACGCCTCGGCATCCGCCCGCGCCCCGACGGCACGTTCCTCGTTCCCGGCACGCTGCGCCCCGACGAGCTCGCGCGCCGCACGGACATCAACCTGCCCGAGGACGGCCCCTACGACACGATCGGCGGCCTCGTCATGAACGAGCTGGGCGAGATCCCGGTCGTCGGATCGCGCGTGAGCGTGGACGGCATCGGCATTGAGGTCACGCAGATGCAGGGCAGGCGCGTCGCTCAGGTGGCGATCACGCCAGCCCCCGAGACCGACGACGAGGAGGTGTCGCTGTGAGCGTGGGAGTTGGTCTCGCCATCACCGTGGCCCTGCTGGCCGTCAACGCTTTTTTCGTCGCCGGCGAATTCGCTGTCACCTCGACGCGGCGCTCGCAGGTCGAGCCTCTCGCGGATGAGGGCGCGCGCGGCTCGGCCGCAGCTCTGTACGCGCTGCAGCACGTCTCCCTCATGCTGGCGATCTGCCAGCTCGGCGTGACGGTCGCGTCCACGACCCTCGGCGTCGTCGCCGAGCCCGCGATCGCGCACCTCGTCGAGTCGCCGCTCGAGCGCCTGGGCGCGCCCGAGGCGACCAGCCACATCGTCGGCTTCGCCGCCGCCCTCGTCATCGTTCTCTTCTGCCACGTCGTCTTCGGCGAGATGGTCCCCAAGAACATCTCGATCGCCGCGCCCGTGCGCATGCTGCTGATCCTGGCCCCCATCCTCGTGCGCCTGGGCCACGTCCTGCGCCCGATCATCGAGGCCATGGACCGCTTCGCGAACTGGTTCGTGCGCCTGGCCGGCTACGAGCCGCGCTCGGAAATCTCGGCCTCGTACACGGTCGAAGAGGTCGCATCGATCGTCGTCGCGTCGCAGGCAAAGGGCGTGCTGACCGACGAGCTGGGCCTGCTCAGCGGCACCCTGGAGTTCTCCGAGGAGACGGCCGGGACTGCGATGGTCCCCCTCGACAAGCTCGTCGTCCTGCCTGAGGGCGCCACCCCGGCCGACGTGGAAGAACAGGTCGCCCACACGGGCTACTCGCGCTTCCCGATCGCCGGCGACGACGGTTCCATCGTCGGCTACGTGCACCTCAAAGACGTCCTGTATGCCACCGGTGAGGATCGCGAGCAGCCGATCACCCCGTGGCGCATCCGACGCCTCGAGGCCGTGTCCGCTGACGACCAGGTCGAAGACGCGCTGCGTCACATGCAGCGCACCGGCGTGCACTGCGCCCTCGTGCGCGACGCGGGTGCCGTCGTCGGCATTCTCTTCCTCGAAGACATCCTCGAACTGCTGGTCGGCGAAGTCCGAGACGTTCTCCAGCGCCCGTGACGAGCCGCGATCCGCAAGGTACATTAGATCGAGGTCAGAACTTCGTGACGAACACAGACAAGGGGGAGAGCGTGAGCGACACCGAGTGCCCGCTGCCGAAGCGGTCGCAGCTGCGCGCGGCGCGCCCCCACGACGCGGACGATCAGCAGGAGAACCCGACGACGTCTGCGATCCCGATGAGCGACGAGGCCTCGGCCCCCACCCCCGATCCCGCGACGGATCGAGAGGACGCGGAGGAAGCCCCGGCCTCGTCCGTGGGGGAGCGACGCCGCAACGTTCACCCGGTCGGCTACGTGCTGCGCGCATTCCTCGTGCTGGGGCTGGCTGGCACGACGATTGCCGTGCCTATGACGGGACGCGTCGGATCCGACTCCTCCTTGAGCGTGCCCGCGCGTGCCTTCGGTGCGTCGGTGGGCGGCACCAGCTGGGCCGTGTCCTCCGCGCTGCCCCAGGCGACCGCCCTGGACGGCACCCTCACCGCGAACTCGCGCGCTAAGGCGAAAGCGCCCGTGTCCATCACCGGCTGTGCGTCGGGCAACGGGGCGGATGGCAACCGCAACGTGCGCGTCGTCGCCGACACGATCTACTGGCCGTTGCCGGAGGGGACCTACACGATCACCTCGCCCTTCACGATGCGTATTTCGCCCGTGTCCGGCCAGCTCCTCGCTCACGAGGGCATCGACATGGCCGCCCCGCTCGATACGCCCATCACCTCCGTGTACGGCGGCGTCGTCGAGGAGGTCGCTGAGAACTCGCGATCGGGCGCCTACGTGCAGATCAAGCACACGAAGTCTGACGGCACCGTCTTCCACTCTGCCTACCTGCACCAGTACATGAACAAAATCAAAGTGAAGGTCGGCGACACCGTCACCGCCGGGCAGGTCATCGGCGCGGTCGGCAACAACGGCTGGTCGACGGGCCCGCACCTGCACTTCGAAATCCACGACTCCTCGGATACCCCCGTGGATCCGGACGCGTGGATGCAGGCAAACAAAGCTGTTTATCTCGGACAGGAGTCTTGCTCATGATGCCCGTGACCATGCGTCAGGGACCCATCGTTTTCGCTCACCGCGGCGGCAGCGAGGAGGCCCCCGAGAATACGATGAGCGCCTTTGCCTACGCGTACGAGGCCGGGATCCGCCACGTGGAGACCGATGCCCACGTCACCGCCGACGGCAAGGTCGTCATCTGCCACGACGAGACCGTGGATCGCTGCTACGACGGGAGTGGCGTGATCGCTCAGATGACGTGGCGCGAGCTGTCCAAGCTGCGCCACCGCGACTCCGGGGAGCAGATGCCGCTGCTCGCTCAGGTTCTCGAGGCCTTCCCCGACATGTACTTCAACATTGACGCGAAGGAGCCGGGCGTCGAAGGCCCCCTCCTCGACGTCATCGCCGACCACGGCGCGGCCGACCGTGTGCTCGTGGCCTCCTTCTCCGAGCCGCGCCTGCGCGCCGTGCGCGACATCGCCGCCTCGGATCCCACGCGCGCGGTCGCCACGTCTCTGGGTACCGAGGCCGTCGTGCGCCTCGTGGGTGCCGCGAAGAGCGCCACGAACCCAGCTTGGTGGCACGTGCCCGGCCCGCGCCAGGGCGCCATCGCTGCGCAGGTGCCCATGCACCAGGGCCCGATCCGTGTCGTCGACGAGCGCTTCGTGGCCACCGCGCACACCCTGGGCCTGGCCGTCCACGTGTGGACCATCAACACGGTGGCCGACGTGCTGCGCCTCCTCGAGGTCGGCGTCGACGGCATCATCACCGACCGCCCCGTCTTCCTGCGCGACTTCCTGGACCAGCGCGGCCTGTGGACCCAGCCTCCGGCTCCGGTTTCTGTTGCGGGTCCCAGGGACTGAGGCGATTGCTTGAAATGGCGGGCGCACACCGGTGGGGGCGCGCCCGCCTTTTTGTGTCCTTGAAGCGTTGACTCTATTGTTGGCCGTGCAATATTCTGGCGTGTTACTGCTTACTGCGGCGTCGGGAGAAGATTGTCCGCTTTGATCGCAGGGAGACTGGGGAGAGAGTTATGAATTCGGAGCTTACGTCATACCCACTCGGTGCCTTCCTCCTCGGGGTCGTGGGGATGGCCTACTGGTATTACAAGATGTTTCATGCCAGTGGAGGCTGGGATTTACCACAACGCGTGGGGAGATATCGGCGCCCCAAGAACTTTGACTCCGTCATCGTACCGTCATATTCCATGTGGTTGATCCTCGGGCCGGTGGTCGTGTGGTTTCGTCAGTATGATCCTCCGAAGTGGTTGTTTTTCTGCGCGTGTATTCCAGTATTTCTTTTCCCGATACTCTTCGTTGTTGGTTTTCTGCCCATCAAATTTCCCGATTGTATGTACCCGGAATGGCAATATGCCAAGCGGCATGGCCTACTGGACGAAGGGAAGAACGGCAAAGAGTCCTCTCAGAACCGCGATTCTGGCGGTGTAGATCGTCGTGTGGGCGCAGGCGTGACGATGCGTGTGGCCTCCGGTTGGAGGCAGCTGTCGGCGGAGGAACGCGGAGAGCTCGGGGATCTCGGCCAGGATGAGAGTATTCGCTTCATTGCCGTCGGGAAGGCAATAGAAGGGTACGTGCCGAACGTTGTCATCACTGAGACTGAGATCTTCAGCGGTAAAGGGGACAAGGAGATCCTCCATGACAGCGCTCGTCGCCTGGCTGAGCCTCACCCGGGATGCCGCCTCATTGACGACACCGTCGCGCCGTATCCCACCGAGCGTACCCGCCTCGTCACAGGCGTGTACACCCTCAACGGCACCTCGATGACTGTCTCGCAGCTCGTGTGGCTCACCTGGCGCAGAAACGACGAGGACGAGGAATCCCGCCGATTCCTGTGGGCCGCGACATGCACGTGTCCGAGCCTCGCCTGCCCGCCGATCATCGAGGACTTCATGACAATGGCACGCACCCTGGAGGTGGAATCGTGACCGCCGAAGGAACCACGGCCTCGTCGCCAGAGGAGCTGGTCGTCTCCCTCGAACAGGCGAATGCGCTTATCGACCTCATCGGCACGACTGAATGGGCCAATGCTCTATCGAGCGCGATGCCGGTCAGTGGACTCATGAGCGCTGGCCTCGCCGGCTCCGCTGGCCTCATCAGTGACGCCGAGGCGATCCTGGGTCCGGCGCGTACGGTCGACTATCGTCTCGCGATCCGCGTCGTCTCCCCGAGGCAGACCCTAGGTGTGCGCAATGTGCGGATTTGGCCCTCGCGGCCTCGTTCGGTCGTTATGCGCACCGAGGATGACGGTGTGCACTTCACCCAGGTTGATTACTGCGATGTCCCGCGTATCCTGGCCGAGGAGAGCCTCCTGGAGTCCGGGCCGACCATCCATGACGGCCCGCCGTCGATCTCCGCCGAGTTCGTGCAGGCGGTGCGTGACGTGGACCTTGAGAGGGCACAGTCAGCCCTGATCGATGTGGCCGCGCAAGGGCCCATCGACTCTCACTTCTCGCAGGACTGTTGGCATAAGCGCTGGAGCGTTGTGCTGTGCGTGCGGGAAGAGCGGACCCCGGATGGATGGGCGCCCGCCATTCTATTAACCTATCGGTTTGACTTTCTCGCTGGGTGTGCGATACTTTGGCGTTATCACTTACTGTGTTGTGAGGAGAAGCAGATGTGCGGTTATATCACATGGCACGCGGACGAGGTTTCGCAGGGAATTAAGATCCTGGAAGGCGCCAGTGAGAGTCTTGCTGCCAATACAGTTGAGATTCCGAGCGGCTTTGGGCAAAACCAAGACAATCTTACGGAAAAAATCATTCGTATCAACGCAGTCATTGAAACTTTGTCATATTGTTCAGTTGCGATTGGGAAAGGACTCTCCGGAGCATCGGAGGCATTTGCCGGCACCGATGCTGAGGCTTTGGAGGATCTGAAGGCGGTTGACAAATATCGAGAGGGTAAGGGATTCTGATGACCAAAGGGCCGTCACCTTGGGCTGTGCTGAGCTTTAAGATGGAGTGCGATTTTGATGTTTCTTCCATTGAGGCATTCGTAACCGTATGTGAAAATGCGGCAGAAGTCATGAGGAGTGCCGACGATGATGCTTTGCGTGCCCATCGGATCGTTGCCGATCAAACGGCTCAGCTGTGTTCTGAGTGCGGCGCAGATCTGTTAAGTGTATCGCAAACTGCTGATGGGCTGGCGGAAATTTTCGACACATTGAAAAGTGCTTCAGAAGATCTTAGGTGGTGGGTAGACGCTGCTCAGAAAGCATATAAGATTATTGCTGAAGAAGGCGACGGGATAGGATTGATCGCTTCGTATGCAGATGGCTTCGGTTCCGTCGAAATTCCGCCTGAAAGATATGACGAACTGGTCGATGCTTATGTTCATCTGCAGGCCCGGGCGGAAACTCAAAAGGAAAACGTGGAGCGTGCGGAATATGTATTTTTCTTGGAGCTGAATAAGCTTCAGGTTGATACATATGAGCAGATTATTTCACCTGTATTTGATGCTTTCAAAAATCAATTTGTTCCGGACCCGCTTCATCCTTGGCTCAACAGCTTGAGTTATGTTGAGGGGCTGAAGAGCCTAGGGGCTTCTGCAGCAACTGCCTTTTACATGCAAACATACCATGGAAAGTATATTGAACCGGGTGACCTGGCATCACGTAACTGGTTTGAACGCTTGACCGCTCGGGGAGATTTTGAGAATTGGGATTGGCAGCCAAAGGGGGCCCATGCGAAGCTTCCGTGGGGGCTTTCCAAGGTGGTTCCGGTTCTTGGGTATGGAGCCAGGCGCTTTGCTGTTATCGGCACTGTCTTGGACGGTCTGGGTGCTGCCCATGACAGCTATGAAATCGATAGCGTCAAGCATCGCGACTGGGGTACTGGTCATAAGCTTGTTCGGGCTACCGTGTCGGGCCTTGCGACTGCAGGCGGTTCTTTCCTAGGCGGAGAGATAGGGGCAGCTCTCGGAGGTTCTGGTGGAGGGGAACTCGGACCGGGAGGAGTGCTCGTGGGCGGATTCGTTGGTGGAGTGTATGGGTCCTTGAAGGGGGGGCAAACGGGTGAGAAGTTTGGTGATTGGTTCAATGATAATGTTGTCGACTCGGTTGCTGAGTTGCTTGGTTAGGGCTGCTGCATGAGTGGTCTGGAGTGAGTGGCGGCAGGATAATTAATCTATGTGTCAGTATTTCAATATTGGTTCTTTTGATTGTTTATCTCGTTGGTTGTCTGCTCATAAAATTTTCTAATTGATTCTATCCGGACTGGCAATACGTCGCGTAGTATGGCTTGCTGGATGAGATAGGCGAGGTAATATAATCCGTGCGGAATTGCGATTTCGATGGGGAAAGGAATCATATGAACGAGAATTTTAAAGTCTGTTTGCCTTCTGGATGGAGGCAGCTGTCGGAGGAGGAATGCGGTGCGCTCGGGATGCGTGCACAAAATGAGCGTATCAAGCTGATTGCGATCGCTGCCGTCGATGAGGTGAACTATGTCCCCAACTTGGTTATCGCTGACGAAGAGGTACTCAATGGTCAAGCAGATGAGGACATTTTTGCTGATAGTGCTCAGCGCTTGGAGCAGCTAATTCCCGGTTTCCTTCTCATCGATGACTTCGAGTGGCCGTTGACTCCTGCGAACGCGCGCCTCCGAACGGGTGTGTACATTCTTGAAGAGATGTCGCTGACTGTCACGCAGCTGGCGTGGCTTACTGACGACGCGAATGAAGGCAATGGTTCCTCTCGGCGCGTTCTATGGACTGCAACATGCACATGCCCAAGCGCTGAATTTTCGACAGTTATTGACAGCTTCATGGAAATGGTACCCACACTGGAGGTGGCATCGTGACCGTCGAAGAAAGCACTCCCATGTCTCCTGAAGAACTTGTCGTTTCTGTTGAGCAGGCGGACGCACTCATTGATCTCATTGGCATCGAGGAAGGGCCCAGCCGTATGTCGAGCGTGGTGCTCGCCAGCGGTCTCGTTGGTGCTGGCCTGGCCGGCATCAACGGTCTCACCGGTGACGCCGAAGCGATCCTGGGTCCCGCGCGCACTGTCGACTCACGCATTACCGTCCGTGTCGTCTCCCCGTGGGAAGGGGGCGAGATTCGTGAGGTCAGGATCTGGCCCTCTCAGCCGCGGTCAGTCGCCATGCGTACCGAGGCTGACGGAGTGCACTTCATGCAGGTGGATTACTGCGAAGTCCCGCATATCCTCGCCATAGAGAACCTCCTGACGGCCGGGGCAAGCGTCGTTGATGGTCCACCCTTCATTCCTGCTGAGTTCGTGCAGGCGGTGCGCGCCTTGGACCTTGAGGAGGCGCAAGCAGTTCTGGTCGATTTGGCTGCTCATGGGCCCAGCGACTCTCATTTTTCGCAGGACTGCTGGTACAAGCGGTGGAGCTTTGTTCAGTGCGTGCGCGAAGATAACACCCCTGACGGGTGGAAGGAGATGGAGCACGTCGAGTGCTTCGTGACCGATCATCTGCATGCGCTCATCCACGCGCCCCTTGATCCGGATGCGCTCGCTGATATGCAGGGGCAGGACGCGCCCACCCTGGACGTTCCGCCGCGCACTGCGCTGTGGGCTCTGATCATGGCGCTATTCGCCGGGTAGGATACCCACCTGTGCCGTCGGCATAGTAAAACGAGAGGGGGCGGAGCCGCTTGGCTCCGCCCCCCTCGACGCATCTGTCAAAACCGTCGGCTCACTCGTTTCCGCTGAAGTGTGCGTTTCTTCGTGGAGGGCCACCTCCAACCCGAGGAAAGGCTCATCGTTACCTGTTCGTTCACCAGAATCCCTTCCCTCTCGCGTGCTTCTTGTACGCCTCCTGATCGATGTTTCCGTTCTCATCGAGGAGCCCGTGCCGCCTGGCGTACTGCCAATCCGCGTAGACCCAGCGTGGGAACCGAATCGGAACGAAAGAAATGAGCGTGATGGCAGCGGCGAACACAATCACAGCGGCGATGCCTGTGAGCCAAACGCTAGGAAGACTATATTCTTCGGCGATTCCAGTCATGCCGGTAGCAAAGAAAAAGACTGCCATCGCAGGGGCACCAATAGCCGCGTAGTTTCTGCCAATCCTCCCTTTTCCGTTCATCCGACGCCAAAGGTTTGCTGCTTTGGAATCCGTGAACATCTCGGCGTACCACACTGCCGCTCCGAACAGTCCTAATCCGATTCCGACAATAGCCAGTGTAATGTTCTCGTTCATGTGTTCAAACTCCATTGAGTGGGTCGACAATGCGGTTATTGGTTACGTCCCCCGCAGCTTCTCCCAAGTAGTGCCCGATCACTCCTCCGATGAAGCCGCCGACGATACCGCCAACGACTGCGCCGACGGGGGCAAAGGGCCCCGAGATACGAGGTGCAGCCTCGTGATCGTTCACCAGAATCCCTTCCCGTTTGCGTGCTTTTCGTATGCCTCCTGATCGATGTTGCCGTTCTCATCCAGAAGTCCATGGCGCTTGGCGTACTGCCAATCGGCGTATACCCACCGGGGAAACTTGATGGGCAGAAGGCCAATAAGAATGACCAGAAGAAGAAGCATCATGAGGCATGCAAGCCCAAATATTAGCCAGTCGGGTACTTGCTTCTCAATGAGAACAGAAAGTAGATAGATGAAACAAATTGATGATAGAGCTGGAGAACCGATAGCTGCCCAGTTCTTGCTGATGCGACCTTGTCCGTTCATGCGACGCCATAGGTTTGCAGCCTTGGAGTCCGTGAACATTTCGGCGTACCATATGCCCACGCCAACAACGCCAAGAATCAGAGCGCATAGAGAGCCAAGCAAATTATCCTTCATACGTCATCCCTCATTCCATCGACGCTGCAACACGGTCTACACCCTTATCATTGACCCAATCACCAGCAGATTCACCAGCATAGTGTCCGATCAATCCTCCGACAATGCCACCAGCGACAGTGTCGACAGGGGTGAAAGATCCCGAAAGAAGGAGGTAGAGCCCGCGTTCGTTCACCAGATTCCCTTCCCGTTTGCGTGCTTTTCGTATGCTTCCTGATCGATGTTGCCGTCCTCGTCCAGGAGACCGTGTCGCTTGGCGTACTGCCAATCGGCGTAGACCCACCGGGGAAACTTGATGGGTAGAAGGCCAATGAGGAAGAAAGATAGAAATACGAGGATCAAAATGGCAACAATGCGCGGAACAATCCCGTGTAGCTGAAAATGGTTGATAAATCCCAAAATGCCGCCCAGAAGAAAAATGCATGCAAATGCGGGGGCTCCGATAGCGGCATAATTTCTACTGATTCTTCCATTGCCGTTCATTCGGCGCCATAGGTTCGCGGCCTTCGAGTCTGTGAACATCTCGGCGTACCACACCATCGCTCCGAACAGTCCTAATCCAATTCCGATAATAGCCAGTGTAATATTCTCGTCCATGAAATTGTCCATTGTTGATCGAGTATACTGTTATTGACAGCGTCACCTGTCATTTCGTCAAAGTAGTGGCCGTCGATCCCGACGATGACGCCGTCGACTGGGGCAGCAGTAATAAGGACGAGTGTCATATGGTCGTTCACCACTCCTCCCTGCTGCTTGCTCGTTGGCCTGAGCTCTGCATTAGGGTAACGGATGAGCTGATGAAGGTGCTTGGTGCTTGAGGTTTGCCTCATTGAAACTACTCATAGAATCCCAGCTTTGAGCAAAACGAGGGGGGCGGAGCCGCTTGGCTCCGCCCCCTCGACACGTCTGTCAGGACCGCTGACTCACTCGTTGCCGCTGAAGTCGGCCACGGCCTCGTCCAGGCCCGCGCGGCGGATGCGCACGAGGGACAGGAACACCAGGCCGGCGGCCAAAGCGATGCCCAGGCCTCGAACCAGCCAGGACTCGCCCACGAAGATCATCGCCATGGCAGCCAGGACCGGCACCAGGAGCGTGAACGCGTAGCCGATGTAGCGGCCAAACGACGGCATGGGCACGCCGTCGGACTCGGCGACAGACTTGACCATGAAGTTCGGGCCGTTGCCGATGTACGTGATCGCGCCACAGAACACGGCGCCCAGCGAAATCGGGATCAGGTAGTACTCGGGCACGCCCGCGACCAGGGCGCCCTCGCCGCCGGAAGCCTTCGCCATCTCGAAGAACGTCATGTACGTCGGAGCATTATCCAGGACCGACGACAGGCCGCCCGTGAACACGAAGTACGTCATGCGGGTCAGCGGCAGCGACGGGGCGATCTGCTCCAGGTAGCGCAGCGCCGGCGCCATCGTCGAGAAGATGCCGATGAACAGGGTCGCGACCTCCATGATCGGAGCCCACGTGAACGCGTTCTCCTCGAAGCGCACCTTCTTGTCCGAGAGCTTGTAGGACAGGCCCGCGACCGTGAACATGATGATCTCGCGCCACGGCACAAAACCGGTCCAGGAGTGCACGTGGCCCTCGGCCAGCGCCTCGCCGTCCCAGGACGGAGCGAAAGCGACCGATAGAATGATGATCGCGAAGAACAGCAGGTTGATCTTGCCGTGCAGGCTCAGGGGCTTGACCTCGCGGTCGTCGGCCTCGATGGAGGCGGTGTCCTCGGACGCGTAGCGGACGCGGTCGATCGAGTAGTACGACAGGAGCAGCAGCACCAGGACGAACAGCCACTCCTTCCACAGCGCGAACGTCCACGCGAAGGGCACGCCGTGCAGGTAGCCGAGGAACAGCGGCGGGTCGCCGAGCGGAGTCAGTATGCCGCCACAGTTTGCCACAATGAAGATCGTGAACAGGACCGTGTGCACGCGGTGCTTACGTTCCTTGTTGGTCTCCAGGAGTGGGCGGATCAGCAGCATGGCCGCGCCCGTCGTCCCGATGAACGATGCCAGCAGGCCGCCGATCGCCAGGAAGATCGTGTTGTTACGCGGGGTCGCCTTGATGTCGCCGGCCAGGTGAATGCCGCCGGAGACCACGAACAGCGCGAAGAGCAGCGCGATGAACTGCACGTACTCCACGCCCGTGGCGATGAGCGGGCCCGTGCCCGCCCTCATGAACATCCAGACCGTCGTCGGCACGCCCAGCGCGAGCGCGACGGAGAGCTGGGAGCATTCCTTTTCCCACCAGTGTGAGGTCTTCGGGATGATAGGCAGAAGCGCGATACATGCGAGCATCGCAACGAAGGGGAGCAGGCTCCACCAGGGGTAGGTCATCGGCCAGTCCTTGGTTGACGATAGGGACGCCCCCTATTTTATGGGGTAGGGGAGCGGGGTGCGGAGCGTTCCAGGAGGTGGGAGTGGCCTCATCGACGAGGCTGGGGCACCTTCGCGCTCGGGTGTCCCTCGGGCGGCGGCGGGCACTGTGAGTGGTCCGGATATGAGTGGCACCCCGAACAGGACTCGAACCTGCGACCTCTTGCACCGGAGGCAAGCGCTCTATCCGCTGAGCTATCGGGGCAGCTCGGTCAGTTTAGCAGGGTTTTATATAACCACGCGGGACGGTGATGTGTGCCATACTAGTGGGCGTTGCTTGTTTGAGAACTCTTCAGGAGGATCCCATGCGCGTTCATATCGGCACCGATCACGCCGGTTTCGAACTCAAGGAAAAGGTCGTTGCGCACCTGCGCGAGGCCGGTCACGATGTCGTCGACCATGGCGCTCATACCTACGATGCGCTCGACGACTACCCGCCGTTCTGCATTGAGGCCGCACAGGCTGTCGTCGATGAGCCGGGCAGCCTCGGCATCGTCATCGGCGGCTCTGGCAACGGCGAGCAGATGGCCGCCAACTGCGTGGAAGGCGTGCGCGCCGCCCTCGTGTGGTCCGATGCGACCGCGCGTCTGGCCCGCGAGCACAACGACGCGAACGTCGTGGCCGTCGGCGCCCGCCAGCACAGCGAGGAAGAGGCTCTCGCCCTCATCGACGCGTTCCTGGAGACGCCCTTCAGTGGCGACGAGCGCCACCAGCGCCGCATCGACCTGATGAAGGACTACGAGCGCTCCGTGCGCGCCTGAGCGACGCATAGACTCAACGGACGGGGCCGGTGAATGACCACCGGCCCCGTTTTGTGCGCCTGTTTCCGGGGGCGTTTGTGTCTCGTGTCCGCTTTGTCCATAGGCGTCGCGTGGTCTGCTGCCTGACCGGCGGGCTCCTCGAAGCTCCCCAGTCTGCGCGGAGTCCCGCCAGACCTGCAGACCACACGGTGCCACCGAACTCGTCGGCCCTATGTGGCGGCATCCTGCTTTCATGCTTGAGAGTCCACGTCGGTGAGTTGTTTCGTGTCACAAACGTCGTCAATCTGAGCGACTTTTTATGCGTCTTCCTGCGCGATTGTTACAAACGTCGTCAATCCGCCCGCTATTTCGCCAGAAATCGGGTGTTTTGGGCTTGGTTTGACGACGTTTGTAACAGGACCCCGTATTGAGCGGTTGAAAATGCCCCGATTTGACGACGTTTGTAACACCTGGGGTGTCGGCTGTCTGGAATGACCGAGGGGATTTGGGGTTTCCTCGCCAGCCCCGGCCTCGTGTCGACGTGCTTACCCCTGGCCGGTGAGGGTGAGGTACACGAGGAACAGGTTCAGCGCCACGATGACGGCCGCGATGAGGAAGCCGGTGACGCGCAGGGGGCGCGTGTTTGCGTAATCGCCCATGACATCGGGTGAGGCGGTCAGGCGCATGAGCGGGATGATCGCGAAGGGAATACCGAAGGACAGGGCGACCTGGGATACCACGAGCGCCCACGTGGGCTCGGCGCCCACGCCCAGGATGATGAGCGCGGGGATCAAGGAGACGAGGCGGCGCACGAGGATGGGCACGCGGATGTGGAGCAGGCCGTTCATGATCTCGCTTCCCGCGTAGGCACCCACCGACGTGGAGGCGAGGCCCGAGGCCAGCAGGCCCACCGCAAACACCGTGCCGACGACTGGCCCGAGCGTGGAGGAGATCGCGGCGTGCGCGCCCTCGATCGTGTCGGTGCCGCTCTGGCCGGCCAGCGCCGCTGCCGCCAGGAGCAGCAGGCCGATGTTGACCAGGCCAGCGATGCTCAGCGCCCAGTAGATGTCGATGCGGGTCGCGCGCAACAGGCGCGAGAGGTGTCCGGAGGAGTGGTGGGCGTCGCCGGTGGAGGGGCCCAGCTCGTCGGCCTCGTGGTCGTTGACCAGCGAGGAGTGCAGATAGACCGCGTGCGGCATGACGGTTGCGCCCAGCATGGAAGCGGCCACGAGGACCGAGTCGGTGCCCTGGAAACGAGGGATGAGCCCGCCGAGCATGCCCGAGGGGCTGGGAGGTGCGACGAAGAGGCCCGCCAGGAAGCCCAGCGTGATGATGATCAGCAGGCCGACGATGATCGTTTCGAACTGCCTCTGTCGCCCGCCGCCTTGAACGAGGAGCAGTCCCATGGACACGGCGCCGATGATGACGCCGCCCCACAGGAGTGGGACCCCGAACAGGAGGTGGAGGGCGAGCGCGCCGCCGATCACTTCGGCCAGGTCGGTCGCGGCGGCCACGATCTCCGCTTGGATCCAAAAGGCGATGCGGGCGGGCTTAGACATGCGGTCGCCGAGCAGGGCGGGCAGGGACTTGCCGGTGACGAGGCCGAGCTTGGCGGAGAGGTACTGGATGACCATCGCGAAGATGTTCGAGGCCACGAGAACCCACACGAGCAGGTACCCGTAGCGCGCGCCCGCCGTGATGTTGGCGGCGACGTTTCCGGGGTCGACGTAGGCGACGGCCGCGACGAAGGCGGGGCCGAGTAGGGGGATGAGCTTGTGGCGATGCTCGCTGTCCGTGGCGCTCACGGGAATCCTCACTATAGGTAGAAAAATATTCGGCTACCCGAAATATTACTCGCCTCGCGTCCCTCACGGCGGGACGAAAGCCACCCAGGCGCGCCTCGTGTGGCCAGGTTTTCATTCACGGACCCGAGGAGAGTTCGCGGATAGGAGCAAAAACCCCGTAGTCTAAAGGGGTGACTCCTGAAGAACTTGCTACTCTCATCCGCGCGACCCTGCTGGACGCTGCCGCCGCCGGTCGCATTTCGATCGACCCTTCGCTGGTCCCCGACCCCGTGACCGTGGAGCGCCCGCGCGTGCGCGAGCACGGCGACTGGGCGACCAACGTCGCGATGCAGCTCGGTAAGAAGGCCGGCATGGCGCCGCGCGAGTTCGCGCAGATCCTCGCCGACGACCTGGCCGCCGCCGACGGTATCGACTCCGTCGAGGTCGCTGGCCCCGGCTTCATCAACATTCGTCTGGGCGCGGGCGCGGCCGGCGAGCTGGCTCGCACCATCGTCGAGGCCGGCGCCGCGTACGGCCGCAACGAGACCCTCTCGGGACGCTCGATCAACCTCGAGTACGTGTCCGCGAACCCGACCGGCCCCGTGCACCTAGGTGGCGCCCGCTGGGCCGCCGTCGGCGACTCGCTGGCTCGCCTCATGGCCGCCTCCGGTGTCGCCGTGACCCGCGAGTACTACTTCAACGACCACGGCTCGCAGATCGACCGCTTCTCGCACTCCCTCTACGCCCGCGCGATGGGCCGCGAGGTCCCCGAGGACGGCTACGGCGGCCAGTACATCGCCGACATCGCCGACCAGGTCCGCGCCGACGCGCGCGCGGCCGGCGAGCCCGACCCGATCACCCTGCCCGAGGAAGAGGCCATCGAGGTCTTCCGCGCTCGCGGCGTCGAGCTGATGTTCGCTGAGATTAAGGAGCGCCTGCACTCCTTCCGCGCCGACTTCGATGTGTTCTTCCACGAGGACTCCCTGCACACCTCCGGCGCGGTTGCCGCGGCGATCGAGCGTCTGCGTGAGCGCGGTGAGATCTTCGACGAGGGCGGCGCTGTGTGGCTGCGCACGACCACCTACGGCGACGACAAGGACCGCGTCCTCATCAAGTCGGACGGCCAGGCCGCGTACTTCGCGGGCGACGTCGCCTACTACCTGAACAAGCGCGAGCGTGGCGCGGACGCCGCCATCTACCTGCTGGGCGCCGACCACCACGGCTACATCGGCCGCATGATGGCGATGTGTGCAGCGTTCGGCGATAAACCGGGCGAGAACCTGCAGATCCTCATCGGCCAGCTCGTCAACCTCGTGAAGGACGGCGAGCCCGTGCGCATGTCCAAGCGTGCCGGCACGATCGTCACGCTCGATGACCTCGTCGATGCCGTGGGCGTGGACGCCGCGCGCTACGCCCTCGTGCGCGTGTCGATGGATACGCAGGTCGATATCGACCTGGACCTGCTCTCGCAGCATTCCAACGACAACCCGGTCTACTACGTGCAGTACGCGCACGTGCGCACCTGCAACGTTGCCCGCAACGCTGCCGAGCACGGCGTCACTCGCGACGCCGGCTTCGACCCGGCCGCCCTCGACTCCGAGGCCGACGAGGCCCTGCTGGCCGCCCTCGCCCAGTTCCCCGCGCAGGTTGCGCAGGCGACCGAGCTGCGCGAGCCGCACCGCATTGCCCGCTACCTCGAGTCCCTGGCTGCGACCTACCACGCCTGGTACGGTCAGTGCCGTGTGACGCCTCGCGGCGACGACCCGGTTGAGCCCGGCCACATCGCCCGCCTCTGGCTCAACGACGCGGTCACCCAGGTGCTGCGCACCGGCCTCGGCCTCCTCGGTGTGAGCGCCCCCGAGAGGATGTGACTCGGTGAGCGAGACGGCAAACGTCGGTACCCTCACCTGCCCGACCCCCGATGAACGCCCGGACCTGTGGCCGTGGAGCACCACTCGAGAGGATGGCGTGCTGCGCGTGGGAGGCGTCGACCTGACCAGCGTCGCCGCCGACTTCGGTACGCCCACCTTCGTGCTCGACGTCGAGGCCATGCGCGGCCGTGCCCGCGTGTGGGCCTCGGCGATGGCCGAGGAGTTCTGGGATGGCTACGGCATGAACGGCGGCGACGCCTTCTACGCCGGCAAGGCCTTCCTGAGCGCCGACGTCGCGCGCCTGGTCGTGGCCGAGGGCCTGGGGATCGACACCGCCTCGCTCGGAGAGCTGAGCCTGGCCCTGCGCGCCGGGGTGGACCCCGACCGCATCGGCCTGCACGGCAACAACAAGTCGGACGCGGAGATTCGCCTCGCCCTCGAGGCTGGCATTCATCGCATCTTCATCGACTCGATGGACGAGGTCCACCAGATCGAGCGCATCGCCGCCGACCTCGGCGTCGTCGCGCCCGTCATGGTGCGCCTGAAGTCCGGCATCCACGCGGGCGGCAACGAGTACATCGCGACCGCCCACGAGGACCAGAAGTTCGGCCTGTCCCTGGCCACCGGCCAGGCATACGAGGCCGTGGCCGCGATCAAGGACGCGTCTCACCTGGACTTCCGCGGGCTGCACAGCCACATTGGCTCCCAGATCTTTGGGACCGAGGCCTTCGTCGAGGCCGCGCGCATCGTCATCGACTTTGCGGCGCTGCTGAAGGCCGAGCTGGGCCTGGATGTTCCCGCGATTGACCTGGGCGGCGGCGTCGGCATCGCCTACACGAGCCAGGATCCGATCCCGACCTCCCCGGTCGAGGTCGCCCGCGCTCTTGCAACCGTGGTGCGTGAGCGCTGCGCCCACCACAGCTTGCCGATCCCGCACGTGTCCGTGGAGCCCGGCCGCTCGATTGCTGGCCCGTCGATGGTCATGCTCTACCGTGTCGGCGTCGTCAAGGACGTCTCCCTGGAAGATGGGGGAGTGCGCCGCTACGTGGCGATCGATGGCGGCATGTCGGATAACATCCGCCCGGTCCTCTACGACGCTGCCTACACGGCGACGCTCGTGAACCGTGACCCCGCGCAGGCCTCGTCTCTGGCCCGCTGCCGCATTGTCGGCAAGCACTGCGAGAGTGGCGACATCATCATCCGTGACATCGACCTGCCGGCCGACATCGCGGGTGGCGACCTGCTGGCCGTTCCCGCCGTCGGCGCGTACGGCTACTCGATGGCCTCGAACTACAACATGCTGACGAAGCCGGGCGTGCTCGCCGTCGAGGACGGATCCGCCCGCTGGTTCATCTGCCCGCAGACGGTCGACCACCTGCTGGCCCTCGACGCTGGCCTGGAGTAGCCGCCGGCTTGCAACAAACAGAGCAAACGGGGAGCACCTATGGGCGCTCCCCGTTTGTCGTGTGCTCCGTTGTGTGCCCCCCCTTTTCGTGCTCCCCCCAAATTTCGCACGTAATTCCCATCCTGCTATTTCCAATTTTGAAATTGCACCCTTGGAATTGCAACGTTTGTGGGTGTACCCAAATTCTGACCAGGGGAAATTATGTGCGAGATTGAGGGGTGGGAGTGATCTTGGGGAACGATCATAGGGAATGGGCTTAGGTAAGCCTAGGTTTTGTTGTTACTGACAAACTCTAGGATGATGGGCGCAGCTGTACATGCAGCCGAAATCCTGACAGTGACAATCGAAAGTCGAGGAACCATGCGCCGCACTGCCGCACGCATCGGCGTCGTCGCCGCTCTCGCCCTGTCCATGGGCGTGGCCGCGGTGAACGCACCTTCCGCCCGAGCCGAGGAGCCCGGACTCGTCTCCGCCACCCGCGCTGACACCGACGAGATGAACTACGCGATCAACCTCGCGGGCACGAACCCCGAGGACCTCCAGCGGGCCCTCGCCCTCGTCCCCGGTGCCGGTGGTGCCGCCCTGGCCTCGTACCCGGAGATCGGTACCTTCTTCGCGCAGAGCGCCACGCCCTCGTTCGCGCCCGACCTGGCCGCCGCCCTGCGAGCGGCCGGCATCTCCATCCACTCGATCGGCCCGACCCGCGTGGCCCCCGTCCTCTACTACGAGCGGGTCGAGCTGCCCACGGACAAGAAGGACGAGGCCCCGCAGTCCGGCGCGGCGGGCGGCCTGAACTCCATGCGCGATGAGACCGCGAGCGCCGCTCCCGCCGGGGCGAACGAGGAGGTCTTCAACTGGGGTGCCGTCGCCATGCATGCGCGCGAGGCTGAGGCAGTCAACGTCAAGCGCGCCCCTGTGACCGTCGCGGTTGTTGACTCCGGCGTTGAGGACACGCATCCCGACCTGGAGGGGCGCGTCGATACGTCGCGTTCCGTGAAGTGCTCGGTGAATGGTGTTGCGACGCAGGACTTCTACGGGTGGCGTGACGAGTTCTACCACGGCACGCACGTCGCCGGCATTATCGCCGCCAACCACAATGACATTGGTATCGACGGCATCGCCCCCGAAGCGACCATCGTCGCCATTGAGGCGACCAACGACAACCGCCTCATCTATCCCGAGTACGTGACGTGTGCGTTCATGTGGGCGGCGAGCCACGGGGTGGATATCGTGAATAACTCCTACTCGATGGACCCGTGGGTCTATTGGAGCCCGACTGACCCTGAGCAGGCTGCGGGCCTCGAGGCGGCCACGCGGTCGATTAAGTACGCGCAAGACAAGGGCCTGGCGGTCATCGCGGCGGCCGGCAACGAGGGTGTCGATATCGACAATCCGACGATTGACAACGGATCTCCGACCGACGTTCCCTCGCCGACGAAGAATCGCCCGGTGCAAGGCGGTATCCGCGTTCCCTCCATGCTCGACGGTGTCGCCCAGGTGAGCGCGGTCGGTCAGGCGTACAACGTGAAGCCGGGACTGTCCCTGGGTCGCGCCGAGTTTTCCAACTACGGCAATACGATTGATTTTGCCGCTCCGGGCGACCAGATTTACTCCACGGTTCCCCTGCTGTTCTACCCGAGCGGTTACGCCGTTGCCGACGGCACGTCCATGGCGACCCCGCACGTGTCGGGCGTCGCGGCCCTCATCAAGTCGGTGCACCCCGAGCTGTCCGGCGCGCAGGTTATCGACCTCATGAAGAAGCAGGCCGCGGCCAACTATGGACGCCTTAACGCGCCGATCGACGGTAGGGAGTACCGAGGCTACGGCTTCCTCGACGCGCTCGATGCGGTGACGTCCGGCGTGGATCAGATTGACGAGGCCAAGGCGGGCGCGTGGGTCAAGGACGCGGTCGGCTGGTGGTATCGCTACGAGGATGGAACCTACCCGACCTCGACCTCGGTTCAGATTGGTGGGGCTACGTATCGTTTTGATGCGCGTGGCTACATGGTGACCGGATGGGTGCTTGACGGCGGCCGGTGGTTCTACCACGAGGCCTCGGGGGCCCAGGCGTCGGGCTGGGCCAATGTGGACGGCACCTGGTACTACCTGGATCCCGCCACGGGTGTGATGGCCACGGGCTGGGCCAACGTGGGCGGCACCTGGTACTACCTGCATGCTTCGGGGGCGATGGTGACGGGCTGGGTTCAGGATGGATCCACCTGGTACTACCTGAACACTTCGGGCGCGATGGTGACGGGCTGGGCCTACGTGGACGGCACCTGGTACTACCTCACGCCCTCCGGCGCGATGGCCATCGGCTGGGTGAACGACGGTGGCTCCTGGTACTACCTGGACGCGTCCGGTGCGATGGTCACCGGCACCCATCGGGTGGATGGTACGACCTACACTTTCGGTCCGGACGGTCGCATGCAGTAGGTGTCCGAGGCTACTTGTCAAGGAGGGGCCGCGCACCTGAGGGTGCGTGGCCCCTCCTTGCTGTCATGATGGGTGCATATCAGCGGGCAGGGGAGTGGTTACTTGAAATTCTCGCCTCTGGCCAGGTGTTGACCAATTTAAGCGACGCTAAATTGTGGCGAGTGACAAACTAAAGCATGATAGTTCTGATGGGTACATTGTCGTACTCGCCAGACCCACAACTGAAAGTCGAGGAACCATGCGCCGCAATGTTGCACGCATCGGGCTCGTCGCCGCTCTCGCCCTGTCCATGGGCGTGGCCACAGCGACCGCCCCACCCACCCGGGCCGACGATCACACCGGCCTCATCGCGCCCGCCCGCGCCAGCGCCGGCCTGATGAACTACGCCATCAACCTGAGCCCGCAGGCCAGCGCCGAGGACCTCGCGCGCGCGACCTCGCTGGTCGCATCCGCCGGGGGTGTCACGCTGTCCTCCTACCCGGAGCTGGGGACGTTCTTCGCCCAAAGCGAGTCGGCCTCGTTCGCTCCGGACCTGGCCGCAGCCCTGGCGAAGGCCGGAATCTCCGTGCACTCTGTGGGCCCGACGCGCGTGGCCGCCGTCCCCGAGAGTGAGCGCCAGCCCGCCCCGCAGCCCGGCGAGGTGGGCCTGGCCCAGTCCGGAGCGCAGTCGGGTGCCCAGTCCGGAGCACAGTCGGGTGGACCGTCCTCCATGCACGGCCAGAGCGCGACCGAGGCCGATAAGCCCGAGGAGATCGTCAACTGGGGCGCGCAAGCCATGAGCGCCACCGACGCCGCGGCCGTGCCGATCGCGCACGCTCCCGTCACCGTCGGCGTCATCGACACCGGCATCGACGACACGCACCCCGACCTCGTGGGCCGCGTCGACACCTCCCGTTCTGTCTCCTGTGGGCACAACGGCATCCCCTCTCAGGCCTACGGGTCCTGGCGTGACGACTACTTCCACGGCACGCACGTCGCGGGCATCATCGCCGCCAACCACAACGGCATCGGCATCGACGGCATCGCGCCGACCGCGACCCTCGTGTCGATCAAGGCCTCCAACGACGAGCAGCTCATGTACCCCGAGTACGTGACCTGCGGCTTCATGTGGGCCGCCAGCCACGGCGTCGATATCGTCAACAACTCCTACTCGATGGACCCGTGGGTCTACTGGAGCCCGAGCGACCCCGAGCAGGCCGCCGGCCTCGAGGCCGCGACCCGCGCGATCGCCTACGCTCAGGGCAAGGGGCTGGCCGTCATCGCCTCGGCAGGCAACGACGGCATGGACAACGACAACGTGACGACCGACAGCGGATCGCCGACCGACCTCGACACCCCGATCAAGGACCGCCCCGTCAAGGACGGCGTGAAGGTCCCCGCCATGGTCGAGGGCGTCAGCCAGGTCAGCGCCGCCACGCGCACCAACGTCGAGACGAAGCCGGAGTGGGCAAACCTCAAGCGCGCCGACTTCTCCAACTACGGCAAGAGCATCGACTTCACCGCGCCGGGGCAGGACATTTACTCGACCGTGCCCACGGCGATCTTCTCCTCGGGCTACGCCAAGACCAGCGGCACCTCCATGGCTACGCCCCACATCACGGGCATTGCCGCGCTCATTAAGTCGATCCACCCGGGCTACCAGGGCAAGCAGATCACCGACCTCATGCGCAAGCAGGCCGCCATGGAATACACGCGCCTGGAAGCGCCCGAGGACGGCAAGGAATTCCGCGGTTACGGCTTCATCAACGCGCTGACCACCATGCGCCGCGACCAGCCCCAGCCGACCGTCCAGACCCTGCAGTACCGGGTCGGCAAGGGCGAATGGAAGGACGTGCAGGGCGCTACCCTGCCCGCCGGCCCCGTCACCTTCTACACCGAGGCCATCGCCCCGATCAGCCACCTGCACATGGACGTCGCCGGCCTGGCTGCCGTCGACCGCGACGGCTCGGGCAAGTACTTCGATGACGCCCTGGGTGCCTCGATCGAAAACGTGGACCTCAGCGCCCTGCTGCCCGAGGGCACGGACTCCGTGACCGCTCGCGTCCAGGTCAGCGCCACCGGCATCAACTTCGATCGCCAGGCCGACGACGACACGGGCCGCGAGGCCGTCTTCACCGTTGCGCGCGACCCGAACGCCGCCGTGACCCCGGCCCCCGCGCCTGACACCGACGCGACGCCCGCGCCGTCGGGCCCCGCCAAAGCCGGCATTACCGCCCCCGCGCGCAGCACCGACCAGCTGCCCGCCAACTACGCGGTCAACCTGCCCAAGGGAACCGATAACGCCACCTTCCAGCGTGCGGCGGCCCAGGCCTCGTTCCATGGTGGCCTGTTGCTGGCGCAGTACCCGGCCTTCGGCACGTTCTTCGTGCAGTCGGCATCGCCCACCTTCTCGCCTGACCTGGGCGCGGCGCTCGTGAAGGAGGGCATCAGCTACGACTCGATCGGCCCGACCCGCCAGGCGCCCGTCGGCGGTAACGAGGCCGTGGTCCCCATCTCCTACGAGACGCGAGTCGCGGCGGATGCGGCGATCGCGGCCGCACCCCGCTCCCAGGGAGCGCAGGGCGACCAGGACGCTGCCCTCACCCCGGACCCGCAGACCGGCAACGGATGGCACCTACAGGCCCTGCGCGCCCTCGAGGCGCAGGGCGTGGACGTCATGCGAGCGCCCGTCACGGTGGGCATCATGGACCAGTCCGTCGATGACACCGTGCCGGACCTGGTCGGACAGGTCGACCACGACAAGTCCGTGTCCTGCTCGTTCAACGGCATCCCGAACCGCGACCCCGCCGCGTGGCGCTGGGACGACGCGACCCACGGCACGCACGTGGCCGGCTCGATCGCCGCGAAGCACGACGGCGTGGGCGTGGATGGCGTGAATCCGACCCTGCGCATCGCCGCGATCAATGTGGCCTCGCGCAACGGCGGATTCTTCTACCCTGAGTACATCGTGTGCGGCTTCGTGTGGGCCGCCGAGCACGGTATTTCGGTCACCAACGGTTCGTACTACGTGGACCCGTGGAAGTACTGGCTGCCCAACGATCCCGAGCAGGCCGCGGGCCAGGAGGCCGTGCAGCGCGCGGTCGACTACGCGACCTCGAAGGACGTCATCAACGTGGTGGCCGCCGGTAACTTCTCGACCGACCTGGACAACCTGCCCACGACCGACGACTCGGCTCCCGGCGACACCTGGGGCGCGCACGAGCGCGACGTAACGGGCGCCGTCTACATGCCGCCGAAGCTGCGCGGCACGCTCTCCGTGTCCGCCCTGCAGCTGCCCGAGGGCGCCGACCCCGCGACCGGCGTGCTCGAGCCGGCGTCCTGGTCGAACTGGGGTGCGACGAGCGTCGACTTCGCCGCCCCCGGCGCGAAGATCTACGCGCCGCTGACGAGCTGGTACGGCAAGGCTTACGGCAACCTGTACGGCACGTCGCAGGCTTCGCCTCTGGCGGCCGCCGTCATTGCGACGCTGCGCCAGGTCCACCCGGAGATGAACGCCGAGCAGATCATCGCCCTGGCGAAGAAGCAGGCGGGAGATCCGGCGAACTGGGATCGCCTCAAGCCCGTCGAGGGCCGCGAGTACAGGGGCGCGGGCCTGCCCAACGCCCTGGATGCTGTCCTCAAGGATCAGGCCAAGCCCGTCATCGGCAGCGTCGAATACTCCACTGATGGCACCACGTGGCGGCCGCTGGCGGGGGAGAGCGTCGCCGGACGTGTCTCCATCCGCGTGACCGTCACCGGTCCGGTGACCTCCGCGCGCCTCCTCGTCGGTGAGCGCGAGGTTGCGACCGGCGTGGGCAACGGCGCCTTCGAGGGCAACTCGGTGACGCTGCAGGCCGACGGCGTGGACGTGTCCCACCCGAACGGCACGGGACGCTTCGCGGGCGCCGCGACGGTCACGGTCGAGGCCATGGGCCGCAACAACGACGCCCGCGCCGACGACGATGCGACCGTCCAGGTTCCCTTCACCGTCAGCCCCGACCAGGTTGGCCCCGACGAGGCCCGCTCGGGTCGCTGGGTGTCCGGCGTCCTCGGCTGGTGGTGGCGCTACGAGGACGGCACCTACCCGACCTCGACGCAGCTGCGCATCGACGGGGCGATCTACCGCTTCGACGCCCGCGGCTACATGGTGACCGGCTGGGTCAGCGAGGGCGGCCACTGGTTCTACTACGGACCCTCCGGCGGCCAGGCCTCGGGCTGGGTGAGCGTGCGTGGCACCTGGTACTACCTGGATCCCATCAGCGGCGAGATGGCCAGCGGATGGACCAAGGTGCGCGACACCTGGTACTACCTGGGCTCCTCGGGAGCGATGCGCACCGGCTGGATGCGTGACGGCTCCACCTGGTACTACCTGGCTGACTCCGGCGCGATGGCCACGGGCTGGGCGCGCATCGGATCCTCCTGGTACCACTTCGCCCCCTCCGGCGCAATGAGCACCGGATGGCTCAAGGACGGCGGCTCCTGGTTCTACCTCTCCTCCTCCGGGGCGATGGTGACCGGGGCGCGCTGGATCGACGGCACGCGCTACGTGTTCGACGACGAGGGCCGCCTCCAGGAGTAGACGCCACGAGGCCGGGGATCCTTCCCGGCTGAACGCACAGGGGCCGCGCACGATTTCTCGTGCGCGGCCCCTCGCGTGTGTTGCGCCCGTGCGGGGAGAGATGTCATGGGAGTCCCGTTCCCTTGGGACCTATTTCGTACTACACTGATGTCTATACGAAACTCTGGAGGTGATCGCGTGCGAGTCCGGGTTCATCCTCGCGTCCATCAACGTCATAGTGATGTTGATGATGACGATGTCATTGCGGCCTTCGAGGGGACGTTGCGTTCGCGTGCGCGCGATACGCATCCGATCCAGTGGGTTGGAGTTGGCCTCGACCGCAAGGGTCGGCTTCTGGAATATATTGCGGTTGAGGATGAGCCTGATGGATGGCTTGTTTTCCATGCGATGCTGGTAACGCGAGCGGTGCTCGCAGAGGTTGGTTTAAGGAGGTAATGATGGCGACGTATACGTCAGCTGATGGTGCGACGTTCACTGATGAGGATCTGGAGCGTTGGGGGAACGAGGCCGAGACCGGCGTTCCTTACGACGGGAAGCATCTCGGTTCGTCTGTGGCCGGCCGCCCGATTAGTGTCGGTGTTGGCGCTAAGCCGTTCACCCTCCGCCTTGATCGTTCTCGCCGCGCGAAGCTTGCTGAGGTGGCTCAGGAGCGAGGTACGACGCCGTCGCAGCTCGTGCGCAATTTGATTGATTCGCTCGAGTAGGAGAGCGTGGTCTTAGACCGAGCATTTGTTCGTGCACGTTCCGCTGGTGGAGGTTCGGCGGCGTTGGTATCTCGAGGTGTCACATGAGCGATGATCTCATTCGCGATAATCCTGTCAGCAATGAACAGATACAGGCGTGGGCTGATGAGGCTGAGCGTGGCTATGACCTGACCAAGCTTGCGCCCCCGCTCCCGGGCCGTCCCCTAGTGGGGAACGGCCCGGGAGTAGACACCACGAGGCCGGTGCTCCCTTCCGGCTGAACGCTCAGGGGCCGCGCACGATTTCTCGTGCGCGGCCCCTCGCGTGCTGAAGAGGAACTTATCCCTCGCTTACGGACGTAAAGCCCGCCTTCTCGGGCGTCGTGCCCAGGCGTGCGGCAATGAGCTCCTTGTCCTCCTCGGACGCGAGGTCACGGACCCACGAAGCGTAGGTGGCCTCGTCGGCGTGGACCTCCTGCGTGAGCGGGTTGCGCCGCTTGGAGACGATCGTGCGCACATGCGCCGCGAACACCCACACGTTGGCCACCAGGGCGGCCGCCGAGAAGATGAGCATCGCCCAGGGGTTGTGGGCGCTGCGGTGGGCGAACATCGAATCGTGCATGAAGTGCGGAAACGTGAGCACGACGCCCGACCACAGCGTGAGCGTGTACGCGCGGTACTGGATCCACGCGCCTCGCCCGAACTTCATGAGCGCCGGGATCGTGCACGATGCCAGCAGCGCCACGCCCGAGTACCACGCCCGGTCCGCCAGGCAGTTGTACACGTAGGCGAGGTTCCACAGGTCGTAGGCGATAATCCACCCGATCATCAGGTCACCCCAGATGAGGGCGCGCTCCTTGCCCTTGGACACGAAGATGCCGACCCACCCGGAGATCGCGAGCAGGTTCAAGATGCCCGCGATGCCGTTCATGATGTTCCACGGCCCGCCCCACGTGACCATCCCCTGCGAGGGATCCACCCCATGAATCCCGTAGCACTGGAAGTCGCGCACCACGGCCTCGGCGATGTTGACCGCGAGGATCGCGGGCGGAATGACCAGGTACCAGCGGTTGTGCCGCAGCCTGGGGAAAACCTGCAGGGCGACGAGGCACAGGGACCCCGCCAGCGCCGAGTACTGTTTCACGATCGGGAACCAGCCCGCCGAGGCCG
>PPYE01433105.1_pt1 | contig 28291 bp, 22 predicted proteins | sample 1559881 | NCBI WGS metagenome assembly PPYE01 (sample SAMN08240022, study PRJNA423297) | Human gut metagenome, whole genome shotgun sequencing project. | reverse complement strand
GCACCGTGGTGGCCCGGGGCGAGTGGGGCTTTGACGGCCTCATCATGTCGGACTGGAACACCACCGTCCCCGCCGATGGTAGCGAGCCCTGGGGCTGTGCCGCCGCCGGCAACGACGTCATCATGCCGGGCAATCCCCACGATGACGCCGACATCCGGGCCGCCCTGGCGGACGGCCGCCTGGCTGAAACCGACGTGCGCGCCTGCGCGGGCCGCCTGATGGCCCTGGCCCGCCGCCTGACCAACGGCCGGTAACTTCTGCTTTCCCAGGAAAAGGTGCGGGCCCGGTGATCTTGGGGAGAAGATTGCCGGGCCCCGGCACCTCTTACCCTGGAACGACCGCAGGTTCTTCACTATTCGGTGAAGAGTCTGCGGTCATTTTTTTGGCCCGGCCAACGGGATCTTTTGTTCCGAAACGTATCGGACCTTGCGCGGTTTGATGGTCTTCTGGATTGTATGGCAAAACGCTGTCTTGTCAGCTAAGCGGGCCGGGAAATTGGCAAACCGTTATTCTGCCCTGCTTGTGCTTTCGTCCGGTAGGAGTCCATCATCAACCGGATTTTCCTTTTGCAAAGACTTTCCAGTGTGTTATAGGCAGGAAACTGTTGCCGGAATTCTAAAAAAGAACCGTACGGGGTGGGAACTGCGCATCAAAAACACATTTCAAAAACGCGCTTGGCTTTTTATTTTTTGCGTAAAAACGCACAACTGGAACTGCTACATAGCTCAGTTGTTCTCAGATCAGTCGCCTATAGTCCAGTTGGACGTAGTAGTCTGGTCGGAGAACTACGACAGGACGGTGTAGACCGACGTTGAAGCGTAAATTTTGTTGGCTCTGCACAACTGCACCTAAAACTAGAAAAAGCCTGTTAGTGGTTGTCACAACAGGCTTTTCGGCTTTTTGCAGGGCGACTGCACAGTAGTGGTCAAATGGTGGTCAAAAATGCAGATAATCGCTGTAAGAATATGCGATAAAGATACTTTTAATAGATTTACAGAAGACTTATTTAATTCTATTCTGAATGTCTTCCACCGAAGGCAACTGCTTTCCTAATTCCCCGGTAAGGTTACTCGTAACCTTATATTCGCTCACGCCGATAGGCTTTGATTGAGTGCTACAACTGAGGCATGCTGCGCCAGCTTGCCGCGCGGCTGTGCGGCGGCGAGGGCCAGCACGTCTACCGCTACGCCACCGCCTGGCCTGTGGAAATGCTGCTGGCCCAGAGCTGGGACACGGCGCTGCTGGAGGAAGTCGGCGCGGCTGTGGCCGACGAGCTGGTCGAGTTCGGCGTCACGCTGCTGCTGGCCCCGGCCATGAACATCCACCGCAATCCGCTGTGTGGCCGCAACTTTGAATATTACTCCGAGGACCTGCTCATCACCGGCAAAATGGCCGCCGCCTATGTGCGCGGTATGCAGTCCAAGCCCGGCGTAGGTGCGACGATCAAGCACTTCTGCTGCAACAACCAGGAGGATAACCGCTTTGGCGTCAATGAGAATGTGTCGGAGCGCGCTCTGCGCGAAATCTACCTGCGCGGCTTTGAGATTGCCGTGAAAGAGAGTAAACCGCTTGCCCTGATGACGAGTTACAACCAGCTCAACGGCGCGTACACCGGCTGTCGCCGTGACCTTGTCACCGATATTCTGCGCTGTGAGTGGGGCTACAAGGGCCTTGTCATGACCGACTGGGGTACGAAGTACGACCCCGCCGCTGCCCTGCATGCCCAGGTTGATATGATGATGCCCGGCGCGGACGCCGATCGTGACGCCGTGCTGGCGGGCCTGGCCGATGGCAGCATCACCCCCGCCGAGGTCCGCCGCGCCGCCGCCCGCGTGCTAACCCTGATCGAGCAGAGCTTGACAGCAAAATTATAAAAATGAGCATTTCTGCACAGCAGCAAGCGAAAAACTACTGGTATTTTTCGTAAGAAAAGTGCATAATGAAGCAGGAAAGCTGCTGTGAAAGGAATGGCTCCGATATGGAAGAGTTTGTCTTACAGAATGATCCTGCGCGCATGAACTGGGTCGAGGGCTACATCGAATGGGGGACAGTCCGCTGTGCAGCCCCCTTGCGGGTGGAAACCGAACAGGTGCGGGAGGGCGACATCCTGCGGGAACGGTATACCTTTATCAACGAAACAAACCGGGAAGTCTTTACCAAGCTGACCGACATTGCCATCTATGCGACGTTCAACGATGACTACACCACCGCCCGGGAATGTATGCACCACAAATGCCATACCCACATCTGGTGCGGCGGTGCTGTCAGCTATGTCATGGCATTGCGCATGGGTGGTGCGGCCCCGCATCTGGGATTGGTGCTGACCGAGGGAGCTTTGGGCGGCTACAGCGTGGAGCGCGACCTGTCCCGCATCAGCAATGACCGTGGGGATTTTCTGCTGCACCCGGCCCCATTCGTGCTGGCCCCCGGGGAGCGTTACACGCTGGCGTGGACGCTGTTCCCCCACGCAGGGCGGGCGTCGTTCTTAAACACGGCAAAACAATACTGCGCGCACTTTATTGACGTCCGGGCGGAAAAATATCTGCTGTTCACAGGGGAAGAAACCACTGTGACCGTCGATGCCAACTTTGCGTTTGAACACGCGGCGCTCACGCTGAACGGCGCACCGCAGCCCTTTACCCGCAGCGGCAGCACGCTGACGGCAAAAATCCGCGCCGATGCCCCCGGTGAGATGCGCTGCGCCGTGGTGCTGGACGGGGTGGAAACTTTCTGCGAACTGAAAGCTCTGCCGCCACTGCCGGAACTGGCTGAAAGAAGATGCCGTTTCATCGCGGAAAAGCAGCAATCCTGCCGTCCCAGCAGCGGGCTGGATGGGGCGTTCCTGATTTATGACAATGAGGAAGAATGCCAATTTTACGATCCACGCTATGATTACAATGCCGGTCGAGAGCGCGTCGGCATGGGGCTTGCGTTGGCTGCTTATCTGCAAAAATGGCCGGATTCGACGCTGGAAAAAGCCCTGCACCGTTATGCCGATTTTGTCCGGCGTGAGCTTGTAAACCCGGACACAGGGGAAGTATACAACGACTACCACCGTGACAACAGCTATAAGCGGCTGTACAACGCGCCGTGGTATGCGCGATTGTACATTGAATTTTTCAACTTGTGGCAGAAGAAAGAATATCTTGAGACGGCCTGTAAAATTTTGCGATTCTACTACGCCGAGGGTGGCAGCCGATTTTATCCGATTCAAATGCCTGTGGCGGAGTTGATTCCCTTACTGCGGAGCAATGGCCTGACCATACAGGCGGATGCACTGATGGCAGAGTTCCTGCATCACGCGGATTATCTGGCGGCGAACGGAACCGATTACCCGGCGCTGGAGGTCAATTATGAGCAGAGCATTGTCGCGCCCGCGGCAGATATTTTATTGCAGGCTTACAAACTGACCGGGGTGCAGAGCTACCTTGTGTCCGCCCGAAAACAGCTGGACGTGCTGGAGCTGTTCAACGGCATTCAGCCGAGCTACCATCTGCGGGAGGTTGCGATTCGTCACTGGGACGGCTACTGGTTCGGCAAGCGCAAGCTCTACGGTGACACGTTTCCGCATTATTGGAGCGCGTTGACTGGGCTGGCCCTGCGGGACTGGGGGCGCATGACGGGGGATGTCGCATCGCAGCAAAGGGGTGAGGATTCCCTACGCGCGGTGCTGAGCCTGCTGGATGCCGACGGCCGCGCCCATTGTGCCTATGTGTACCCCATCACGGTCAACGGCGCGTCTGCCCGCGGCGCAGACCCCTATGCAAACGATCAGGATTGGGGCCTTTATTTCGCATTGAAAACACTGTAAACGAGGTTCATCTATGAAAATCACCCACTGCAAGCTGAACCATCTGGTCAATCCGCTGGGATATACTTTGCCGCAGCTGAGCTTTTCCTGGCAGGTCGAGGACGCCCACGGTACAAAGCAGACCGCCGCGCGGCTTATCATTGCCGCTGATACGCAGTTAACCGAGATTTTGTACGATTCCGGCTTTGCCGATTTGGATTCACTCGGTACAAAAGCCCATCTGGAAACTGCCCCGCGCACCCGCTATTACTGGGCCGTGACCGTGCGCACCGACGCGGATGAGGAAGCAACGAGCGCTGTAAACTGGTTTGAAACCGCCAAGCAGAACGAGCCGTGGCAGGGCCAATGGCTGACCTGTGACAGTGCCAACTCTAGGCTCTCTTATGCTAAGAAAATGTAATCTTAAAACTTGAACTTATGTGGTAATCAAGAAAAGATAATTGCCGTTTGAGGAATGCTTCGAATGTTGTGAAAGCCCTGCTAATGCAAACCGCCATCGGCGGACTATCGCCTTGAATTGTGAATGCTGTGTAAACAATTAGCACTTGCTATTGACAGACTGCTAACGAAAAGCGTGTATTAAAATCGTAGATTTATTCTACACTAGCACCTTTACAACCGAATACACAGCATAACAGGTACTTTACTCTCTCGGTGGGGCGCACAGCAAGGTCAAGGCAGACCAGAACCCACGGCGGGGAGAGAACATAATGATACTCCAGATGCCCCACAGCTTCAGATGGGGTGACCGCGCTTGGGTTGTAAGAAGTAAGACCCTTGCAGAGTCAGTGTACGGTCGTCGCCAGCGGCTTGCCTGTTATGTTCCCATGTCTGGGGGCGAGCGGCAAATTAGACATTTTTCTTCAGCACTTATTTTGATGTACACGGTTTCTTATTTTTTACTATTTACATAACCGTGAGATTGACGCTGTTATGCGTATTATTTGATTTTATTGAATTCACATCAAGATTTGCGGGGAAAGTGTACCCTCACGTCCGGATAGAACAGAGAAACTATAAAAGAGCCCGGAGGGCCTTACCAAATCGGTAAGGTTCTCCGGGCTCTTTTTTCTCCTCACCGGAAAGTGCATCCGAAAGTGTTATACAACACAACAGCGGAAATAGAAAAGGAAGTGAACCTATGATTAGACTAAAGCAGCAAAATTGTACGGAATATGCTCGCGGACCGCCAGAGTGAATCAGAACTGATTCACTCCGGTGTGGTAAAACCGAAAAAGTGAATCAAATCTGATTCACTCTCACACCTAGCCCAAACGCGGCCTGCGTGGGGCTGAACCCCCACATCGGACCGGACGCGAGGTTACCTACAAAACCGCCGTTTGGCGCGTTTGCGGGGCTGTTGGGCGGCGTGAGCCGTACAACTTAACATTAGAGAGTAAAACTTACTACACACAAAATTACGATAATATGAGATAATAGTGTATGCCAAAACAGAAAGGATGATGTGAATGACTACAACAAGATTACCGAAAACCATTACCGCCGGTGCACTGCTTGCAACGCCGATACCGCCAGTAAAATGGATTATCCCCGGTTTGCTCCCGGCAGGGCTGGCAATCTTTGCAGGCCCCAGCAAAGCGGGCAAGAGTTGGCTGACCCTGTGGCTCTGTTTGCAGATTTCGCAGGGGAAATCTGTGTGGGGCCGTGAAATAGAACCGAGAACCGTGCTTTATTTTTCGTTGGAAGATACATTAGGTCGCCTGCAAGAGCGTCTTTACCAGCTTGTCGATGCAGAAGAAGACCCGGAACGTCTCATTTTGCAGACAGAAAGCCACGGAATTGGGCAGGGATTGGAAGAACAAATCGTCAGTTTCATCCATACTTACTCCGATATTAGCCTCATCGTCATCGACACCTTGCAAAAGGTACGAAAAACCGACCAGAGCGGTAGTATGTATGCCAACGATTACCGGGATATTGGCGCATTAAAAGAACTTGCGGATAGGTACGGCATCTGTATTCTTCTTGTGCATCATCTTCGCAAACAATCATCGTCAGACCCCTACGACCAAATCTCCGGCTCAACGGGTATTATGGGCGTGGCGGATACAACGTGGCTTATGCATCGTCAGCGCATGAGTAAAACCGCGACAATTCGTATAATTGGGCGTGATATAGATGAGAAAATGCTGCATATCCGAGAAGAAAACTGCATCTGGACGTTGGATGAGGAAGAAACCGCTGAACAACTTGTCACAAAAGCTGTTCCCGACTACCTTTGGAAAGTTGCAGACTACATTGACATGGTTGGAAAATGGCAGGGTACAGCCACGGAATTGCTTGTTGCAGCAAATATTTCTGATGTGAAACCCAACCAATTCACCCGGAAGATGGCTCATTATGCCCGCGACGTATTCAGCCCTCGTGGTATCGAATACAAGTACACCCGCACTGAGCAAAAACGTCTGTTTGAGTTCTTCCATGACGATGATGACGGTGCTGACGATGATATTGATATATCCCAACTTTCGGGATGGGGTATCCCACAAACATCGTCATCATCGTCAGCATCGTCATTAAGGTCGCTTGAGGGAAGCAAGCACAGCAAGTGTAGCCACACTTGCGGATTTTCGGTTTAGGGGGCCCCCTGCCCCTAAACACAAAAATTGCTTGCTGGGGCGCGGGTCTCCAGCGGAGACCTCAAAGCGCGAAACGCTTTGAAGCGCTGATCGAGCCGACAGGCGAGATAGTCCCAGACCCTTATGAGAAACGGAGGCACACATTATGGCAAACCGAAAGCGGCCCATCGTCCTGCGCTGCCCGGTGACAGCGGAGGAGCGGGCCTTGATTGAACAGAAGATGTCCCAGTTCCAGACAAAGCGGATCGGCGCCTATCTCCGCAAGATGGCGATTGATGGGTACATCATTCAGGTGGACACCACCGACATCAAGGAGATGACCCGCGCCCTCTCCGGCATCGGTCGGAACATCAACCAGATCGCCAAGCGGCTGGCTGGCAAAAGAAATATTGGGTGGCAAGTACGAGTTTGTACTTACCACCCATATTGACAAGGGGCATATTCACAACCATTTGATTGCCCTGCATTTATTCAGGCCTTTATGAACAGCCGGACAGCCGCGGCGCTGGACGACACCTATGATCGCCTGCAGTGGGCTGGTGAGGAGTATATCCTGGAGGAACTGAACGACGAAGTGGGCGGACTGAAAAAAGCAGGCGCGCTCTATTCCGCCGAGGTGATGTACTGGGCTGGCTACACCTACCGCTATTGGCACTATTACACCGGCGAGAGCAGCAAGGCCATTTTCCAGACTGCCGAAGCGGAGACCATGAACGACTGTCGGCTGGGTTTTCACACCTTTGATGTGGAAATGGCCATTGACGATCTGAAGGAGCTTTACACGCAAAAATCGAAAAGCGACGGTCAATAGGCATATGGGCGGCTTCGTTTGCGCCTCCCACAGGCGAAAAAACAGGGGATTTCCCACCCGTATTCATACAGTTTTGAGTGCCCTCGTCGGGGCATAAAAAACGCCACAGGTTTGTGTTACCTATGGCGTTGCCCCAGCAGATGGCCGGTCTGTATTCAGTTATATGGTCACGGGGCGGGGGCCCCGATTGACAGTGCTGTACCCATATCTCGGCATTTCGTGGTCTTTCAGCGTGTCAAGGCTCACTCAACAGTAGTAAAATCGTAGTAAATGAGGTGGTTTTGACCTGTCTGAAATACCCGTGGATACAGTGTTTTCAAGGGATAATCAGATTTTGGCTTGATTTTTCACAGCAAAAGATGCCAAAAAGTAAAGGTTTTCTTTCCGACGCCGTGGGCCCTGCACAAAAGATGAGTGAGCCGTGACCGGATCGGCGGCCGCTTTGCGAAAAATGGCCCTGAATTTGTGCGCAAGAGCGTTTTCTACAAAAAACAGGTGAATTTTTCAGCAAATGAACTAAAATTTTGCGGGAAAGTTCTCCGGGCGGACCGCATGCACAGCGGGCTTTTTTGCTGTATAATGGACAAAGTGGAAGGAAAGTTTGAGGTTTCTTCCGATAAGCATATTAGTTGCTCTTGTGGCGCTCACAACGGTGACGATAAAAGGAGGCGTTTTTTGTGAGGGGGCGGAAATATTTACGCCGGCTGACGTTCGTGATCTTGTTTGGCCTGCTGATCCCCGTGCTGATCGCGTTCCTGTTCTTCCGTTCGAGCGTGCTGCGTAACCGGGAACAGCTCACCGAAGAATCGTATACGCGCGCGTTTACAACATATACTTCTATGTTCGACCGCAAAATGCAGGAACTGGAACAGTATGCGTCCCGCATCAGCGTGGAAAGCGAGAGGCAGGGGAGTCTGTTCCGCAATGGATTCGGGCAGATGACCCCTTACCGCATTTGGGAGCTGACCCAGGCGCTGAATCAGAGTTATCTGCGCTCGGACGTCAGCGATTGGGGGCTGTACAGCTATCGCGATCAGCGGATCCTGACCGGTTCATATTCCTGCACATTGCAGGATTTTTTGTACAAATATGTTGAAGAAGATGACGCAGAACTGGCGGCCTTCTTTGCACAGGAGAACTATCAGCTCCGCGATACGATCTTTGCCACGACCCGCACAGCGGCGATGCCTGGCGACCGTCTTTTCGTGGGGGTATGCACGCGTATCGGCTCCACCGACGATCCGGCCCTTGTATTTTACGTTCTTTCCCCGCAGGATGTGGAAAAATCCATGGTGATGGTAGGCGATGAGGGGGTCGGCTACTACTTGTGCGGTTCAGACGGGAAAATTCTGCTTACATGGGGGGATATGCCCGATGAAGCCCCCGAAACCGTTTTGGCGCAAAGTGCGCGGAAACACGCCGGAGGATACGTGCAGCAGGTGCGCTATGATATCAACAGCAAGTACCCTTCCCTGCACATCAGCGCCTATATCGGCAGCGAGGCCATGCAGAATACGATCATGGAACTGTTTAACAGCGTGTGGCTCGTGCTGATCGTGGCGGTAATACTCATGCTGGCGGTTTGCGGCGCGGCTATCTATATATCGTATAAACCGGTGAAGGAACTGACGGATAAGTTTGATTACAGCAGCGGCGATGAATTTGGCATGTTCTTAAACGAAATGAGTGCCAATGCGGCTAAAATCGACGAGCAGCAGCTGCTCATCACGGATCTGCTTATGAATCATCTGCTGTATGGGGTCCATATCTCCTCCCGGCAGATCCAGCAGCTGGGCGTTACAGCAGATTATCCGTATTATTGCGTGATGCTCATGGACGGTTACTCGTTTGTGAACAGCGAGATGACCAAACGGCTTACGGACGTTCTGATGCAAAACTGCCGTGCGCGTGTGTTCGTCACCGACTGGTATGAGGAAAACTGCAATGTACTCATTGCCTTCATGTTTCAGCAGGATTCCAGCGATCTGATACGAGAGGCCAAAACGTGGTTACAAACCAACTGCACCACGGCCGGTCAGCTGTACGCCGGACCAGTGTGCGATATGCTGGAGAACATTCAGCAGAGTTTTAATGATTGCATCGTGCAGCGCAAGAACGCAAATCATAAAACGCATGCGGCAAGCGGCGCAGAAAAACCGAAGCGGCTGAAGCAGAAAGAAATGATGCGGCAGATCCTGACCTTCCTTGAGGAAAACTTCCGAACCCCTGATATCAACCAGGCGCAGGTTGCAGACAAATTCCAGATCTCCAATTATACGCTCAGCCGGTTGTTCAAAAGTGAAATGGGGGTCGGGTTCACAGAGTATCTTTCGGCCAAGCGGTTGGATTATGCCAAAATGCTGCTGCTGACCACCGAAAGCTCTGTGCGCGACATCGCCTTGCAGTCAGGCTTTACAAACGAAAATTATTTCTCACGAACTTTCAAGCTGCATACCGGAGTGGTGCCTTCCGCCTTTCGGAAGAAATAGACGAGTTTTCCCCAAAGCGGGGACCGCAAAAAAACGCCGTGATCCCGCACAGATACTTCAAGCTGCGTAGGGGAAACACATATTTCACAGAGAGGGTTCAAGCCTTCGCATGCGGAAGGTACTGGCCCCGCAGGAATGCACTGCCCGGAATTTTACACACAAAAACAAGCCGTTTAACGCCCGCAGGGGGTGCCGATGTGCCCCTTGCGGGCGTTTTTGTGATGGCGCTTTGCAGAAAAAGGGGCGGCGGGTAACTTTTGGCGGTTTGCACATGATCTTCTTTTTTTTGCGGCTTCTTTTGCAGTTTTTTGCATTTTTTTGGTGCAGTTTGCGCAAAACCGATTCACGACAATGGAATTATTTTGCAGATTTTGAGCCGGATCTTGGCCTTGTGCAAAATTCTGTTCTTGCCGGCGGATTGTAGGCAGCGTATCATTGATCCAAATCCAGACCGACAAGGGCGATGGCCAGCCATACCGTATTGAAATCAGGAAATCTCACAATTTTGAGGAGGTCGTTCGATGAAAAATCCGTTCAAAAAGAAAGCCAAACCGGGCGATAACGACGTGGTCGTCAATTCCAGAGGGAAATTGATGCTGCGCGTCCGCCGCAACCGGGACTACTACCTGATGCTGCTGCCGGCCCTGATCTATGTAGCCCTGTTCTGCTACGCACCCATGTATGGCCTGCAGATCGCGTTTAAGAATTACAAAATGTCGCTGGGCGTCACGGGCAGCCCGTGGATCGGGTTTCAGAACTTCACGGACTTTTTCAACAGTTATTACTTTGGAACGCTGATCAAAAACACGCTGGTGCTTTCGCTCTACAGTTTGCTGGTAGGGTTCCCCATTCCGATCATCCTGGCCCTTGTGCTGAACGAACTGGGCGGCAAGTTCAAAAAGTTCACACAAACCATCCTTTATGCGCCGCACTTCATTTCTCTGGTCGTTCTGGTCAGTATGCTCAACTGCATGCTTTCCCCTTCCCAGGGCGTTGTCAACACGATCCTGGAAATGTTTGGTCTGGAACGCAATTATTTCATGGCCAATCCGGACTATTTCCCGCATTTGTATGTATGGTCGGGCGTTTGGCAAGGCATGGGATGGGGCGCCATTATCTATCTGGCGGCGCTGTCGGGCATTGACCCGGCTCTTTATGAGGCCGCCGATATGGACGGCGCCACAAGGCTGCAGAAAATCATCTACATCAATCTGCCGGCTTTGATGCCGACCATCATCATTATGCTGATCCTGCGTGTTGGGCAGATCGCTTCTGTCGGCTACGAAAAAGTATTCCTGATGCAGAACGATTTCAATCTCGAGACCGCTGAGGTCATCTCTACCTATGTATACAAACGCGGTCTGGTCAACAGCAATTACAGTTTCGCTGCCGCCGTCGATTTGTTCAACAATGTTATCAACGTTACATTGGTACTGATTGCGAACAAGATATCGAAGCTTGTCAGCGATACCAGCCTATTCTGAGCAGCAGGAAGGATGTTACCATGAAGACAAAAAAATTGAAACACATAACAGCTTTCGATGTTATTGTAACGATCATTGCGATCATCCTTATTGCGGTCGTCGGCTACCCGTTGATCCTTGTGCTGTCCAACTCTGTCAGCGATCCAGAAATGGTGGCCACCGGGCAGGTGCTCCTCTTTCCAAAAGGCTTTACGCTGGAAGGCTACAAAGCGGTTTTTACTGACAACAGCATCATGACCGGGTATGCGAACACCATTTTCTATACCGTTTGCAAAACGCTTTTGAGCCTGGTCGTCATGCTGCCGGCCGGTTATGCACTGACGAGAACCAATCTACCCGGACGAAAAGTCATCACGGTGATCTTCATGATCACGATGTATTTCTCAGGCGGACTGATCCCGACTTTTCTGCAGGTCAAAGCCTATGGCCTGTACAATACTCGTGCGGCCATCGTTATTTTGGGATGCTTCAGCATGTACAACGTCATCATTTGCCGTTCGTTTTTCTCTTCCATGCCCCATGAACTGGTAGAAGCTGCGGAGATCGACGGCTGTTCCCCCATGAAAGCGTTTGTACGGATCATTTTGCCGCTGTCCAAGGCGCTCATCGGCGTGATCGTGCTTTACGTTGCCGTTGGGCAGTGGAACTCCTACATGGACTGCCTGATCTATATTCAGGACACTGCAAAAATGTCCTTGCAGGTCATTCTGCGCCGCATCATGACGTTGGCCCAAACGGCTGCGCTGATGGACGAAGCAGGGGACTATGCCGCTGCTATGGCGGACCGGGAGGCGCTGCTGCGATATGCGGCGATGGTCGTTTCTTCGGTTCCGCTGCTGGTTGTCTATCCCTTCCTGCAGAAATATTTCGACAAAGGAATTATGATCGGTTCGGTAAAAGGCTGAGTCCAGCATGCATCCATTTCCCTGTAGTAACCGGGACTGCTTTATAGATCGATCGTGGAGCAGGACCGTAAAATAAACACCATCAAAAAAGAAGGAGTGCTTTATGAATCTCAAAAAACTCACAGCATTGGGCATGACCGCCGCCATGACAGCCACCTTATGTGCCTGCGGGACCACTGCCTCCTCTGGCAGCGGGAGCGCCGCCGTCAGTGAAGACGGCATCGCTGCAGCCCAGGAAAAGATCCAGAGTGCTGAAACCGGCAGCTATGTTGCCACCTATCCCATCGTAGAGGAACCGATCACCGTCACCGGGCTGGTCGTTGGTGCGGACGACAGCGTCAGCGAAAGCCGTCTGGTGTGGGACAAGGTCTCCGAAATCACCGGGATCAATATTGAATGGATCAACATCGACGAAGAATCTCTGGCCACCTACCTGGCAAGCAACGACTGGCCTGATTTCTTCCACACAGGGCTGCTGACCTCCAGCCAGATCAATGACTATGGGATCCAGGGCGGTCGTTTCGTCAACTATCTCGATCATCTGGACATCATGCCCAATCTGGCGCAAACGCTGAAGGATTTCCCGGAAGCGCGTGCATCCTCCATTGAACTGAACGGGGAAATGTATAAGTTGTTCGCGGTGAGCGGCACAAGCGCCACCAGCACCAGCTGCCGCCCGCACTATCGCCGTGACGTACTGGAGGCTGCCGGGATCGAGAATCCCCCGACGACCGTCGATGAACTGTACGAAGATCTGAAGATCCTGCGGGAGAAAAACGGTGTTCCGGGTATGATCCTCGACACCTCCAATACGACGGGCATGGTACCCATGCTTTTCAGTGCGTTTGGTACGCTGAACAATCTCGGCCTTGATGATGACGGCACAGGCCAGGTCGTATATGCGCCCGTTACGGAGCAGACCAGGCACTACTATGAATTCCTGCACAAGCTGTATGAGGAAGACCTCATGAACCGCGAATGGCTGACCATGGACGATTCCGTTCTCGATCAGCAGGCAAAGTCCGGGAATGTTGCCTTCATGACGGCTGCGGCTGCCCAGCGCCTGTCGCTGGAGGATCTCAATGGCGATTGGGAGAACCTTGACTGCCTCGCGCCGTTGACCAGCGAATACGATCAGACGCAGACCCTGGCCGGCGTCATTGACTACCGGAACCAGCCGGGTATGTTCATCAATAAAGACAGCCAGTATGTAGAAGAGCTTTGCAAAATGTTTGACATTGCCTTTGCCACCGAAGAAGTCGTGCCCGGTTCCGGCCTTTATGGCCAGACGTTCATCTGGGGCTTCGAGGGCGTTGACTGGAAGATGAATGACGATAATACGTATGAAGAAATCGTCCCCAAAGAGTTCAGCTCCTTCTCTGCGTATCAGGCACAGGCACTCCGCTTCAAGGACCTCGGGCGTGCGGATGCATTCGGCACGGCGACCACTTCCACTCCCGGCAATTCGCAGGCACGTCAAAAAGCCTACGCTGAGAATGTCATTCCCTACCAGATCACAGAGCATATCTTCCCCAGCGACCCCACGGGTGGTTTTCTTAAATTTACGGATGACGAGCAGTACATCATTGATAACAAGTACGCGGACATCGACCTGTATGTGACGGAAATGCGGGCCAAATTTATTTCCGGCGCTGCGGACATTGAAACCGAATGGGACGCCTACGTTGAAACCGTTGAGCGTATGGGCCTTGAAGAGGTGCTCGGTGTATATCAGACGGCCTATGACCGCTGGTGTGAGGCTGCCAACTCCTGACCTAATAAAGTCCGTTTTCTGACAGACTGGTACACAAAAGAAAATCGGGCGCTTTGTGCAGACTTTCCGCAAAGCGCCCTTTTTTATCAGGTTTTACAAGGAGAACAATATGCTGAAGATCCCTGCCGATGAACGCATCATTACCGATGCGGAGGTGTTTTCTGCGTTTGATTTGAACTATCCCGGACTGGAAAGTGTCAGAACGGCGCTGGATGCCGGGAATATGCCCGCCGCCAAAACGGCTCTGGTGCATTATTTTGAGACGCGCACCAATGTGAAATATTACTGCGATTACCGCGCCCTGCCGCTGCGGGCCATTGACACAGACAGCAACCCTTATCTGTTTCAGTCCTCCATGGGTCTGGCAGGCAGCCTGAAAGATTTCTGCCTGTTCGCCGGCCGCAAAATGATGAACCATATCTACGTCATTCCGGGCCGGGACCGCCGCGAGGTCGATTTGGGCGCAGGCTACGAGAATCTGCCGCACTATAACTTTTTTGACGATCAGCTGAAAAAAGGCCGCCAGACGCTGGATATTTTTGTCCGCGGGGTCTTCTGTGAATATTACAGCGTGCTGTACCACGAGACGGGAGACGCTGCCGTTGTCAAGGACGCTGAAAAATTCCTAAAGCTGTTTTGGCAAACATACCCGCTGATGGCAGAGTACACGGAGCCTGATATTTCTCACTTCTCTTTGACAGAGGAGCGCGACGTCATGAGCGCAGGCTGGTTGGCGTTCAACTATATCTCGCTGCTTTACACCCGCGTTGCCTATGAGATGCCCGTTGCCACGACGTTTGAACTTATCAAACACCTGTGGTTCCTGGGCATACAGTTCCGCCGTTTTGATACTGACAGCTACCGCAAGTTTAATCATCATATGTGGGAGCGAGGCATCGTGCCGTTCGCGCTGGGTACCCTTTTCCCGGAGATCCCCGCCTTTGGCGCCATGAAAGATCACGGTGCAGCGGTCGTTCGCCAGCATATCCGGGATGATTTCAGCACGGAGGGCGGTTACTCGGAACACAGCATCTCCTACTGGTTCGGTGCGGCGCTGGGCGAGATGGTCTGCCGCGCGGTCTACATCGCCCGGCTGAATAACGAACCGTTGTTGGACGAAGACACCAGGGAACGAATCGAAAAGAGCTTTTCCGTCACGGCTGCCATCGCCGCCCCCGGCGAACTGTACCCCGCTATGGGCGACAACAGCAACCCGCAGATCGAACCGGTCCTGCAGGCGGGCATCGATGCCATGCAGAACCATGACTGCGCCGTGGTCATGGCCGTCCGACACGGGCAGACCATCCCCGAAAAAGCCGATATCCCGCTGGACTACTGCAACGACAAGGTAGGCTTTTTCTGTACCAGGAGCGGCCTGACAGGCGACGCCAACTATCTGCTCATGTCCGCCAAGGTCAGTTGCGGCGACACAGGCCATAATCATATGGATATGCTGTCCGTGGCGGTCTCCGTCCACGGGCAGGAGATCATCGGCGAGCCATACTCCCGCCCACTTTACCATATTGCCCCGGTGGGCGACGCACTGCGTGGATATGAGTACAACATGAGTTCCCACAATACGGTACTTGTCAACGGTATCCCGGTCCAGCCTGATTTTATCTATGCTGCCAAGTGGGGCGTTATCCGCCCGGACTCCCCGGTAGAAACTTTCATCAGCGAGAAAAACGGCTGTTTTGTCCGCGCCTGCCACAGCGCCTATACCCACAGCCGCCATGTCCGCAAGGTGCTGGCGGACCGTAAAAAAGGCTTTTTGATCCAGGATGAGATCCAGGGCGGCAACCGTACGCGGGAACCACACATCCAGCGCTGGAACCTGATGCACGATATCACCTGTACCCAACTGGACAGCCGCAGCGTACTGCTGGAGAAAAACGGTACCAGGACGCTGATGCTGTGGGACGGCAGCCCGACCCTGCGCATCTGGCAGAAAGAGGAACTGCGTCCCCGCATCGTCAAACCCGGCGAGCCGTTGACCGATATTATTGATGTGTCTTTCCGGGATGAAAACAAATTTATCCCCGCCGGCGGACTGGAACCTGTGCGTCAAAGTGTGCTGATCCTGGATGTGACCGGCGGTATGCCGAAGATCGACGACGTAAATGCGTTTTGCGCCAGGATGATGGAAAATGCCGAGGCTGGCAACCTGAGCGAATCGCTGAATCTTTTTGCCGAGATCTGATAACGAATGGAGGCCGCAAATGGCAGACTGGAAAGAAGAAGTTTTCGCAAAATTGGAAACCAAACTGGAAGCGGAGTGCAGGCGCCTGGCAGGACGCATCCCTTACCGCACTACCAACGGCGTATACCAAGACGACTACGTGGAAAAGGACATCAGCTGGTGGACGAACGGCTTCTGGCCGGGCATCCTCTGGCAGATGTACCATGCTACAGGCAAGGGCCTGTACAGGCAGGCCGCCGAAACCGCAGAAAGGCAGTTGGACAAGGCCCTGCACGATTTTGTGGGGCTGCACCATGACACCGGCTTTATGTGGCTGCACAGTGCCGTGGCCGACTACCGCCTGACCGGGAACGAAGCCTCCCGCGTGCGCGGGCTCACAGCAGCCAGTGTGCTGGCGGGCCGCTTCAATCCGGTGGGCGGATATCTCCGTGCCTGGAATCATGATTGCGTGGAGCCGAACGAGGACTGCACGGGCTGGATCATCGTGGATTCCATGATGAACATCCCACTGCTGTACTGGGCTTCGGAGGTGACGAAAGACCCCCGCTTTGCCCACATTGCCACGGCCCACGCCGATACCGTGCGCCGTACCCTTGTGCGGGAGGATGGCTCATGCGGGCATATTGCCTGCCTGGACCCTGTGACCGGCGAACTGAAAACCGTTCTGGGCGGACAAGGTTACGGACCCGGGTCTTCCTGGTCCCGCGGCCAGTCCTGGATCGTCTATGGATTTGCCCTTTCCTACCGCCATACGAAGGACCCGAAGTATCTGGAGACCGCCAAGCGCACGGCCAATTACTTTATCGCGAACATTTCGCTGACAGATCATATCGCCCGCTGCGATTTTCGCCAGCCCGCCGATCCGGACTATCTCGATACCTCTGCGAGCCTTTGCGCGGCATGCGGCCTGCTGGAAATTGCCATCCATGTCGATGGCGCTGAGAAGGCCATGTACCGCGCCCACGCAGAAAAGATCATTCGCAGCACAGTGGAAAAGCACTGCAACTGGGCCCCTGCGCAGGATTCCATCGTGCAGGACTGCAAGGTCGCCTACCATAATTGTGACGACCAGACCGACCTGATCTACGCGGATTACTTCCTGCTGGAAGCCGTGCTGCGCTTGTTGGACAAAGATTTCTTGATCTGGTAAAAGGGCAGCCGGCATGGATCAGCGCAGACTTGGGCGACATAAAGCTGCGGACCGGCGAGATAAGATAAGGAGAAACGGTAATGAAGCAGACACACCTGGTTATGATCGTGGCGGATCAGCTCCGCTATGATGTTCTGGGCAGGGGGCTTACCCCAAACATTGATTCCATCGCAGCACAGGGCGTGACCTTTGAACACGGTTATTGTGCGTCCCCATTGTGTGTTCCGGCGCGCGGCGCATTGTTTACCGGCCTTTGCCCCAATACCAACGGCTGCCGCATTAACCCATGGTATAAGGGGGACAGCGCAGCGGGCTATGTACACAAAGGCACCCCTAATCTGTACGGCCTGATGGAGCAGAGTGGCCGCGACTGCCTGCATGCTGGTAAGCAGCACTTTTTTACCGCGGGCGGACGGTTGGAGGATGACCCCATGACCCGTACCCGCTGGCTCTGTACGGAACACACCTACCAGGATTTTCTGCGGCAGGCAGGGCGCCGCGCTCCCGGCGGGCCGCATTTTCGGTCCGCTGTGCCGGAAATGGCAAGCGGGAAATTCACGCGGATGCGCACTTATTCCAATCCGAACACCGGCCGTTACCCGGAGGAGGGGCGCTACTACTTTGACAACTATTTTGCCGACTGTGCCATACAGGGATTGCAGCAGCGTGACGCCACCCGCCCGTTATTCCTGAGCGCGATGTTCTTTGCACCGCACCCGCCACTGGAAATCCCCGAACCGTGGTACTCCCGTGTCAAACCGGACGACGTACATCTGCCGGAGAACGTCGGTCGCTGGTACCCCTATCAATCGCCTTTGCAGCTATACAACCTTACCGGTGCGATTGGCAGCCATTACGAAATTGAGCAGTGGCGGGAAAGCTGGCGCGTCTACTTGGGGCTTGTCGGTCTGCTGGACGACTGCGTAGGCCGCATCCTGAGCGAACTCAAGCGGCAGGGAATCTACGACGATTGTCTGATCGTTTTCACTTCCGACCACGGTGAGATGCTGGGCTCTCATCGCTTGTTTCAGAAGATGTGCATGTACGAGGAATCAGCCCACACGCCGCTGTACATCCGGCTGCCGCACGGTGCTCATGCCGGGGAACATATACGCAGCACCGTCAGCCATCTGGACGTCCTGCCGACACTCTGCGATTATCTTGATATCGAGTCCCCGCCCTGTGAGGGACAGAGCCTGCGCCCGCTGATAGAAGACCCGGACGCCTGGCGGGAAAAAGACGTTTTCCTCCAGTTTGACGGCAACGGCGCGCTGGGCAATTTCCAGCGCTGCATCGTGCGCGGTGGTTACAAGCTGATTGCGGATATCTTCAAAGATGAAGTCTACTTTGAACTGTACAACATAGACGCCGATTCGCAGGAAACGCACAATCTGCTCTTTGACGGAGATGCTGCCGCAATGGCTCTTGCGCAGGAACTGCTGCAAAGCCTGCTGGCCCATATGACGGCCACCCACGATGAAGTTGTGCTTCCTTATACGGATCTGCCACGCTTTGTAAAGAATTATCGCGGCTTGCCTGCGCCGTTCTGATACCGTCACAGCCTTCTGCACGGTATTGTATATAAAAACGGATAATGGGCTGTGGCGGACTGGTTTTGCGCGCCGAAATCCGCCTGCACCCGGTCGCGGCAGATGCCGCCAGACTGTATTTCGGAAAAGGGGAAAAACTATGATGAAGGGAAGTCCGACGCTTCAAACCATCCTGAAAGACGGCATTACCCTTTCGGATGTGATGAAAAACCTGAAAGAGCGGGAAAAGAAGTTCAGGGGCGGAATGACATGGTATGAGCGCGGCCAGAAGATCCGGGAACTGTTCCCTGCGATCTATGACGCCGAGATGGAGAAGGCCGAAATGAATCTTTCCGGCTACGCCAAACTGCCCGGTTCGCCGGAACCGCACTTTATTGGCGACCCCGTCCGATGGCGGGAGAACCCCTATGATTATGACGAGTACACTTACCAGCTGAATCGCATGGATCACTGGCGCACCATGGCAGAAGCCTACTCTTTCACCAAAGACGAGCGCTACGCAAAAAAACTGGTGGAGGAATTTTACACCTGGATCGAGGAATGCCCCGGTCAACCCTTGTATGATGAAAACGGCGAGTTGGCCGTGGACAGCTTCGACGGCTGCAAGTGCAATCAGGGGATCTGGCGCTCGCTGGAAGTGGGCATCCGTATGTACCGCACCTGGCCCAACGTCATCCACCATCTGCTGGACAGCGGCTATATTGATGAAAAGTTCCTGAAAACCTATCTGTTGAGCGGCTACCGGCACTGCGAGATTTTGTATAAAGTTACACCGATTCTTTGGCCCAACGCGGACCATAATCATTATCTGATGGAAAACAATGGCCTGTTGTACTTCGCCTGTATGTTTCCGGAAATCCGGGAAGCAGAAGTCTGGAAGGCCCACGCCATCCGCGAGATGGAGCGCAGCATCCGCGCGCAGGTCACCACGGACGGCGGCCAAATCGAAGGCTGCGCCTCATACCATAACGGCGCAGCATACTGGTTTGTACTGCCGATGCTGTTGGCCAGGAAGTACGGCTTCACCCTGTCGGAAGGATACGGCGAACGCCTGAAAAAGATGGCGCGCTATGCTACCTATGCCACCCGCCCCTGTGGCGGCAATTCCTGCTGGGGCGACAGCCACACCATCAGCAGCACACTCACGGCGGGGGCGTTTTGCCACTACCTGGCGTTTGGTGATGCAAATTATATGAACATCGCCCTGTGCTACTATACCCCGCAGGATCTGCTGAACGCAGCGGCCGCGCATATCTGGGAGGTGGAGGATTTGGAGAGCCTGCACCGTTGTATTGCCGATGCCGGAAGGCAGCGGCGTCAACCGGATCTGGCGCTGGTATCGTGGCAGCATGAATTGAAACAGACGTTTTTCCGCACCGGATGGGACAATGACGCTTTGAGCGTCATGTTTGCCTGTCGTACTCCCGTCAAAAATCTGCATGAGCACATCGACCCGGCCGGTTTTGAGTTCACGGCCTATGGCCGCAACCTGCTTGGCGACCCATCCATCTACACCTATAAAAATGACGAAAACCGCCAAAAGGCAAAGTCGGCCCACTGGCACAATTGCCTGACGCTGAATCATGAAAACCCGTGGGAGTATTTTTCTTCCTGGGCGTACGGCAGCCAGGAGGAAGGCGATATTTTGCAGGCAAAGCAGACAGACCGTCTGCTGTATGCCATCGCCTACCACATGAACTATAAACCAACGATCCACAAACGAGCTGTGGCGATTCTGGACGGCCGGCTACTGCTCGTGCTGGACTACCTGGGCGATGTGGCCGAGGGCACCAGTGTACAGATCAACTTTCATATGGACAGCCCCCGTGCCGTGGCAGATTCCCGGTCATCCTTTGCCGAGTCACTGTCCGCAAAAGGGGCCAACATTGCCGTCTATGGAGATACCCGTCTGAAGCCGTATCTGGTCCCGGCCAAAATCTCCGTGATAGACTACGCCTGGCACGACACGATGATTGCGCGCTTTGAGGGAGAACATCTGGAGGCGGGAGATCACGCATTCCTGACCGTATGTGTACCGCTACATGAGGAGGAACGCCCTGTTGCTGTGACAGACATTGGCAGCAACGTCGCCAGTAAGGAGCAGATAGAGTATACCTTTACCTGTGCGGGCGTCCACTATAAGCTGATAATGCGCGGGAAATCGCTGGAAGTAGAGAGCAGCGCAATATAAATTTGCTTTTTGAAACCATGCGGACGGCATGCTGTACGACAACAAACACCTGAACACGTGGGCAGTCGGCGGCTAGCCGAACAACTGCAGCGCCAGCTGTTACAGCCACGCCATGACCTGCATTCCACCAGAGGGGACGGTTACGATCGGGCGGCAATTCGGATTCTATCAAACAGGGGGCAATATGAACCGTATCAAAATCGCTTATTTTGATATCGACGGGGCGCTGGTCGATTTCTACGCCGGGCAGAGTGCCCCCCAAATACTGGAACCCCTTCCCCGCCTGCAGCAGGCGGGGAAGGGGAAAATTGATCTGCCTGGCCACCGGGCGTGCGCCCATGGTGCTGCCGCGTTTTTCCGGGATCGGGTTCGACACGCTGGTTTTGGGACGATCCAAACCGTCAAAAGTGCTGCGGAGTTTTCGGATACACGATAGTATTGTTTGTTGGCCAGTGCAAGACCGCTGTCCTGCAATTGGCCGCCGCCGAGCTACTGCCCGCACCGCCGCAGGCAGCCAAACTCAGGCACATGGACGCCGCCAGGATCAGGGATCCGAATTTCTTCAATCGGTTCATCTCCTTTATCATAACAAGAGGACGCAGCTGCGGGTGACCACGCACAGCAGGTTGTAGTCGGCCCCGGCCTTTTGCTGCAGGCGCAGGTTTTTTGCACACGGTTCCAGGTGCCCTTGCCCGCGGCGTCCACCCAGAGGCTGTCGCGCAGGTCCTTGTCACCATCCAGCGAGATGCCCGTCAGGAAGCGCTTTTCCGCCAGAAGGACCGCCCACTCGGCATCCAGCGCCTGGCGGATGAGCAGGGCCGCCGTCTCTTGGCTCATGCGGCCCAGACTGGCTTCGGCGCGGTTGGCGGCTTCATCCTCATAAAAGCAGTAGCGGTAGCGCATATTGCACAGGCTGGAGGCCGATTTGATCAACAGGTCGACGTGCATGGCGGTTTTCTCCTTTGCGTATGGGTAGGGAGCCCTATTATAGCAGGAGCGGCCGGATGCCACCAGGGCGCGCCCCGGCCTTGGGCCCTACCTACTGCGGCGCCGGGCAAGCAGTTTTTTACTCGTGGATGCGTCGCATTTTCCGGGAGAATCTGGTATTCCAATAAAAGGCCGGCGTTTTTCCGGCGACGCAGCCGGAGGGCGGGGGGATCCCTGACCCTTTCGGCGCGGCAGGAGCAGGCTTTCCCCGCCGGGGAGGGCCCGCGGTGGGAATATCGACGCGCTGGCAATCGCGGGAGAGGATATAGTACATGGAATCGATCTTATACCAGTGTGTCAGCTTTTTTGCCTCGATCTCCGGGATCATCTGCGGCATCGGCGGGCGGGCCATCAACAAGCATATCGACAGCCGCGCCGTTGACAAGCTGTTCCTGGTGCTGACGGGCGTCATCATCCTGATCAGCTTCTACAACACCTGGCGGTATCTGTCGCTGTGAACGGCGGCCACCCCAGAAAAGCGCCCGGGTGGCCTTTTCTCGTGATATTTCTCGATGTACGGGGAATATGGTATAAAAGTATGAGTGATAGACGTGTTTACGTAAAATGTTGAGAATCGGAATTAGATCGAATTTGTAAGTTTGGAAGAAATGGTGTCTGCCAACCATTTGCTGCGGCAGATCGACGCGACAATCGACTTCAACAAAATCCTTGAATTTGTTGAAAGCCTGTATAGCAAAGGCAATGGCTGGCCGAGCATTGACCCCTTTGTGCCGCTCAAAATCGTGCTGGTCCAGCATATCTACGGGATTCCATTGCAAGCACTATCCCGAGCACAAGATTGTTGTTGGCGACAGCGCCTACAAAACACCGTGGATCTGCAAAAGAGTTTTTGAGAGTGGGCGTATTCTGACCTCGGCCTACACGCACCCGAAAGCCAAAGACAGAAATCAGCCCTGGTACACCTACGTTTACGATGAATTCTATGACGATGTGATTTGCCCGGAACACCGGTCCTTGCACTATGCCACAACAAACCGGAACAGCTACCGTGAGTACAAGAGCCAGCCGTATCTGTGCAAGGACTGTCCGACAAAAGCCATGTGTACGCAAAGCCCCAAGTGTGAGAAAACTGTTACCCGCTACATCTGGCAGGACTTTGTGGAAATGACGGAAAACATCCGGCACACACCGCAGTACCGGGACATCTACAAGCCGCGGCAACAGAAAATAGAGCGTGTGTTTGCCGATGCAAAGGAAAAGCACGGCATGCGCTATACGCAACACAGAGACTGGGTCCAAGTGACGAACTGGGTGAAACTTAAATTTGCTGCCATGAACTTGAAAAAGCTGGCCACATGGAAGTGGAAAACCAAGAATCCACCCCCACAGGGGCCGCGCAAACGGATTTCCACCCCAAACTTCAGCTTTGTTTTCCTGCCTTTTCACCATTTTTTATGGCCCTTTGCGATATAGAACTTCGGCTGTATCGGTAAAGCAGCCAGAATTGACTGTCTATCCTCCGCAGATCTGGAGTGAAAGTTTGCCCTATAACTAAAAATTACCATGCGCGACAAGCTGTATCTCCTTGCCAGACGCCACCCGTGCCTCCGGCACAAAGCCCTGGTCCAGCCAGTAGGCCAGGCGGAACCGGCTGAGTGGATCGCCCAGCGGGACTTCGACCGCCAGCCGCGGTCAGCAGGCTTTGCAGAAAGCCAGCATGTGCTTGGAAGCACCTGCGAAATGGGGGGTCAGTATAGGGTCCAAACATGGTGGCGGAGGGATAGTCGTCCGGCGCGGGGAGCTGCAGAACGAACCAGGCGCCGGGGCGGCCGTTGGTTTCCATCAGGAAGCACTGTCCCGCGGCGATCCAGCCAACGAGGGATTGGGTCAGCGTTTCCAAGCGGGATTCAAAGGTCGGAACATGACTTTTGTCAACGCCTGCTCGTGTAGCGTCGAACTGGCAGCGGTCCTTGCAGATTTGCAATAGCGTCGGAAAGTCCTTCGCCAGGGCCGGGCGGATCGTGGTTTGCGGCAACTCCAAACCGGTTGAATTGCGATCGTTGTTTGCAGCAATTAAACGGAAGATTTGTGCCATCTTTTCGCAGTAAGCCTCATAAGTGGAAGCGCCCGGCCAGGCGGGGCCGTCCGGCAGCAGCTTTTCATATTGCTGTTTGGCATTTTCCCACTGGGCACGGGAAAGGGACGCAGCAGAACTTGCCGTTTCCTCATTGTGCAGGTTATCCGCCTGTACGCCCAGAATGTCTGCCAATGTCTGGTAAGTGGAACGCTTCTGCGGGTAGGTCTCACCTTTCTCGTAGGCGATGATCGTCCGTAACCCTAAACCGGCCTGAAGAGCAAGTTCGGCTTGCGTCAGGCCTTTTTCTCTGCGGGCTCGGCGGAGTTTTTCACCGAATGTCATGGATTACCTCCTTGAATATGCGAATATATTGCTTAATAATTTGTGAGTATACTTGACACGCGCGGATATAGCGCAAAGAATATATAAAACAAAAAACGCGAAATATCCGCATAATCAGTATGCAAAATTCAATTTCCGCCATCAAGTCGGCGCAACAAACGCGCAAAGGAGGCAATATGGCAAGAGCACATTATCACTTGAATTTAAATCTTGATGACCCCAACAAGCGGGAGGCGTGGCATATTTTGCAAAGTAAGCGCCGTGGTTCCCGCACCACATTTTTGGTGGAGGCGATTTTGCAATAGGATAGGAAAAAGCAGCTCGAAGAACAGCTGAGGGCCATTATCCGGGAGGAACTGGCGCAGGCACATTTGGTACCGTCTGTTGGGGCGGGTGCCGTGGCGGCATCCAAGGAAGAACCAGAAGTGAAGAAAGTGCCCAGAACGACGATTGATTTCTTGCAAAGTTTAGCAAACGGCAAGTGAGAAAACATGAATATACCACACATGGTACAAATTCCCTCTAAAAGTACCACAGTTGGTACGGTGGTTTGGAGGCGAATGGTATGGTGGCGCATGAAAAGTACCCGGGTGGTACAAAGATGAAATGTCGGTGGTACAAATCGGGAAGATGTTCACCTAGATGGGCTGCTGGCGCCGGGCCTGTACATACTGGGTGGTTCACCCAAAGTGGGCAAGAGTTGGATGGCGTTGCAGCTGTGCCTCGCTGTGTGCAGCGGAACGGCTTTTCTGGGGCGGAAAACCACGCAGGCCGAGGTGCTCTACCTGGCGCTGGAGGATGGCCCACAGCGGCTGCACAGCCGGGCTTTGCGGCTGGCAGACACCGCACCGGAGGGGCTGCACCTCTGCCACCGGACGGCACCCATCGGCCAAGGTCTGGAACGGCAGATCGAAGCGCAGCTTGCGGAACATCCACACATCCGGCTGGTGGTGCTGGATACGCTGCAAAAGGTGCGGTGCGTGAACGGCAGCGGGCTTTCCTACAGCAGCGACTACGAGGACGCCGGGGCGCTCAAGGCGCTGGCCGACCGCAACGGTATTTGCCTGCTGGTGATCCACCACCTGCGCAAGATGACGGACGACGATCCGTTCAACCGGCTGTCCGGCACCAATGGGTTGGCCGGTGCGGCGGACGGCACTCTGATCCTGATGCGCAACAAACGCCAGGATGGCACCGCCATCCTTTATGCCACTGGGCGGGACATTGAGGATGTGGAGGAAGAACTGGAGTTCTCCGATTGCCGGTGGAGCCGGGCCGTGCCACAGGAGCAGCTGCAACTGGCTTTGGTTGTGAATGCCCTGAAAAAACTGCTGGCGGCGGGGGAGTTCCGGGGAACCGTCACTGAACTGGCAGCACAACTGGAAAAACAGGGCAGCTATTGGAGTCCGGCGATTCTTTCCAAATATCTGCAAAGCCACGATGAGGCGCTGGACCGATGCGGAATCCTGTTAGAGACCAAGCGCACCAACAGCAAACGGCTGCTGTGCCTGCGCTATGAGGCCCATGTTGGTGACATCTGTGACACGAGTGACGGCAGTGACGGGTGTGACAGACACAACTATACCGGGGGTGTCCCGTCACTGCCGTCACCAGCGTCACGTCCGTCACTGGCGTCATAAGATTCAATGTGTAAGGGAGGTGCTTGTATGGCATGTATTCAACAACGCGGAGAACGTAAGTATAAAATTACAGTTTGTAATGGCTATAAACCCAATGGTCAAAAGCGGATGCAGGCACGAACTGTTGATGTTCCCAAGGAGGTGCCGAAACGGGGGATCCAACAATACGTCATGGCAGAGGCTGAGCGCCTGGAAAAACGGTTCCGCACCGGCATCGACCAGAGCGAGAACACCCGGTTCGAGGACTACGCCAACCGCTGGCTGGAACGAATGGCCAAACGCTACAAAGTCAGTACACTGGAGGGCTACCGCCGGATGCTGGAGGCGGTGTACCCTGCCATTGGCGGTCTGCTGCTGTGCAAGATCCGGCCTATGGTGCTGGAAGAACTGTGCGAGGAACTGCGCCAGCGTCCCGGACGGAACGGTCAGTTACTGAGCGAAAATACGGTACATAAATACTTGGACACCATTTCCGCCGTTTTGCAGGATGCCGTAAAAAATGACATCCTACTGTATAACCTGGCCCACCGCGTGGACAAACTGCGTGTGAAGCGCACGCCCCAGCGCATCCCGCAGGCGTGGGAGATGCAGAAGCTGTTGCAATGCATTTTGCAGGAACCATTGCTTTACCGGGTGTACTATCTGCTGGCGTTATCCACCGGCCTGCGCCGAGGGGAGTTATGTGCCCTGCGCTGGCGCGATTTGCATGAAGGTAATCAACTGCTGATCCAACACTCCCGCAGCACGGTAGTTGGTAAAGGTGTGGTGGAAAGTGACACCAAAAGCCACCGCACCCGCGTGGTGGTACTACCCCAGTTGGTATACGATTACTTGGGCGAGTTACTTTTCAACCAAATTGTGGAAAACAATGGCATCCGTCCCGATGATCTAATTTTCACCCATAAGGGAAAACCCATCCACCCGGACACCTTCAGTCGCCACCTGCGTAAACTGTACGACAAAAACGGCTTCCCCAAAGACTACCACCTGCACACAATGCGGCACTTCTTCGCTACTTACCTGCTGGAGAACGGGACCAGCAAACAGGTGACCGCCGACCTGCTGGGCCATGCGGACACTGCCTTCCTGGAGCGCACCTACTGCCACCCACAGGATACCTGCAAGGAGCAGGCAGCGGGGCTCCTGGATACCATGTTGCAACCGGCGGATGCCGTTGCCTGGGAGCGGGAACAAAAAATGCTGGAAGCGGGAAACCCGTAAGCCTATAAGACCGTAAGACGAAAAGCAACAGGGAAGCCTCGTACTCCGGGGCTTCCCTGTTGTTGGTTTTGGTGGGGTCTTGGGGCAGTTTTGCCTCCAAAGTCTGTTGGGTTTGGTGATAGCTATATGCCACAGAGGTTGGTATGCTTTGTGGTACGGATAGTCAAAAACAATGACTAGACGCAAAAAAGCAAAACACAAAGCAAAACACAAAGCAAAACAGAAAGGACGTGGCAGTATGGCATCCATTCGCAAACGGGGAGAAAACAGTTATTTAATCGTTGTATCTCGTGGGTACGACTACGAGGGCAACCGGCTGAAATCGGCACAGAAAACCGTGCATCCGCCGGTGGAGTTAAAACCAAAGCAGCGCGAGAAGTGGTTACAGGAACAGGCGGTGCTGTTCGAGCGGGAAGTACACCACACCCCGGAGCCGGTGAACAAGAGCGTTACGTTAGCCAAGTATATTGACCACTGGTTGGCGGATGTCGCGCCCGATAAGCTGGCAAAAACGACCTACTCCCGTGACCAGCAGGATGTGCGGCGCATCTTGCCCGCGCTGGGGCACTACAAACTGACCGACCTGCGCAAGGAGGTCATCCGGGATTTTTATGAGGAAATGCGCAAGGCCCCGAAGCTGACTGACGGCAAGCCATTGAGCGAGAAAAGCGTGGAGGGCATCCACAACACCCTGTGCAGCATCTTGAGTGACGCGGTGGAGGAAGGGTATTTGTTACACAACCCGGCCTGGAAAATGTACAAACCGCAAGGCGAGAAGAAGGAGCGCCCGGTGGCGGACGAGGAACTGGTGCAAAAGCTCATCGCCGCGCTGGAAGGGCAAAGCCTAAAATACGAGACCTACTTCAAACTGGTGCTGGCCACCGGGATGCGCCGGGGCGAAGCCTGCGGGCTGCGGTGGTCGGATATTAACTGGAAGCGCTGCAGCATTCACATCCAGCGCAATGTGGTAAAGTTGAGCCGCGAACCCATCTTCGTGAAGCCGCCCAAGACGGACAGCGGTGACCGGGTGGTGTATATCAGCAAGGAAATGGCTAAATTATTGAAGTCGTGGAAGCAGCAATGTATGTGGGATCGCAA
>PPYE01432803.1_pt1 | contig 28292 bp, 50 predicted proteins | sample 1559881 | NCBI WGS metagenome assembly PPYE01 (sample SAMN08240022, study PRJNA423297) | Human gut metagenome, whole genome shotgun sequencing project. | reverse complement strand
TTTTCCGGTGCGTTGCTTAACTGATAGGGGACGTTGTCATAAATGTCAAAAGCAAAACTTCCACTATCTGTTACTTTGAACTTTAAATAAATGGTACCGTTTTTTTCAGCACGAAAAGTTGTAAGCTTTCCGTAAAATCTGCTGCTGGTGGACTTTGGAAACCAATTGCTGATATTTTTTTTGATCTCTGTTGTGGAATAACGGTAGATATCTACTTTCTCTTCCGGCTGATGACTGGGATGGAGCAGTCCGAAAAGCGTATCCTCCCCTTCATCGCCAGGATTGCCGATTTTATTGCTTGTTTCATTCACGGTCTGCTGTACTTCCAGCAGCGTGTCCTGCTTTGCTACATATACTTTTTCACCCATTTTGCACCTCCAATAAATATAGCCCCACATCATCTACACCCAGGATGCAGGTTTGTGTCCCGTCATCCGATACGATCTTTACCACAGGTGCCGGAAGCATCCCCTCCGGGATTTTCCCGTCTTTTAGCACTGGAATCTGCTTATTTTCACTGCTTCCGCCGATGAATACTTCTTCGGAATCCGTGGTAAATGCAAACTCGCCAGTAGATAATGCAGGCAAATTGCTTTTCGCGCCTCTTTTTACTTGCATTTTCATAAGACCACCGCCTTAGAAAGTACCGCCGTCAATAGCAGTGATCTGCAAGGCGCCGTTTTCGTCTACATTCATCCCTACACCTGGTTTGATGTGTCCAAGCTGTGTGCCGCTGGCTTTTATTTCCATGTGTGCCGCAGGAGCCGCCCCAACATCCGTTGCCGTGGTGCCGTGGGGGTTGCCTGTCTTGACCTGGCTATGGTCGTATGCTGCCTTACCTTTGTCACCAGGGTACGCCGTGGAAGATGTTTCCCCCAGTGCCAAATCAGAACCAATGGGAACATAATCACTGCCGCCCCAACGGTATGTCTTGTTTTTGTCTTTCGCAATGTAAATGATGCTGCTTTCGCCGGTGGGAGGAAATGCTGCTCTGTTATCATATTCCTGTACATCGTCAACAAATCCAGGAAGCTGTGCAGCAGGCACCTTACCGCTGTTGTCCAATGTGGCAACGCCCTCCGGCGCTCCCATCTTTGCAGCAGGGATAGCCCCAACCTGATCCGCGCTGATGGGTGGCAGGTCAGAAAATCCAAGTTTACCGCCGCCTGTCACCTGTCCTTTGTTGTTGACCTGCACCTTCGTGTACTCTCCGCCAACGCCCGGCAGGTTCGGAAGTGTCGTATTCAAAACCACCGCCGTGGTACCATCGAAAGAAACTTCCGGCGCCGTTACGTCCCCTGTAATGGAAAACTTTTGTGGATTTTTCAGCTTGTTTGCTGTATCAGCAGTGCCGCCGGAGTTATTAATCTGAACATTACCAGATGGAGTACCAATATATAGGTTACCAGTGTCCAAAGCAACAGCCGGTTCACCGTCTTTCAGTACAAGTTTTTTTACACCTTCCTGTTGTCCTCTCTTAAATTGAATGTCCATTTTCTCACCACCTTATCTGTTTCCATCTATGCTCAAATTTCTATGAGCGTCTGGATTGACTTCGTGTTCTGCCAGTGTTTCCCCACCGGAAGCTGGAATCGCATTTCCGTCAATCACCATTTCATCATGGGCGGCCGCGTCCGCATTATGCCTTGCCACAAGAGCCGCTTCGTCAACCTTCTCCCAAAACAGGCCGCCGCCATCAATGCCCCAGAAATACTTTTTCCCGGTGCTGGAATCTGTGATCAATACTGCATTGTCTACATAGGCAAAAATGTCTGTTTCCTTACCATTGGGGTCATATATGGACTTCTGCATATCCGCTGCCCCAATGGCGATTACCTTTCTGTCTACATAGTCCACAGTGGCCGGATTGAATTTGTTTGTCGGGAAATATTCTTCTGTATTGTCTTTGAACAGGATGTTGTTGATAAAATCCTGCGTAAATTTGTCCAGCAACGATTTGTTGTCGTGGGTATGTCTGTCACGGGTAGCCAGTGCCAGATTTTCTTTGCTGTTGTCATCAAAGTTATTGTCGGAAAGGACCTTGTACTCACTCTGACTGCCTGTCTTGTATGCCTTGTCCACCTTTTTGTTCAGCGCCGCCTGTGTGGCAGTGGAAATGGGCTTGTCCGCGTCACTGGTCAAGTCCACATTTGCAAATGCCTCCACAAATTTATTGAAAAAAGGTACAACGACCTCTTTTACCAACTGGTCAAAAACGGCTTTGGCTTCGGCTTCCGGCAGCTCCATGGGGTTTGGCTGTGGGGAAACTCCCTTGCCGGCCATGTCCTTTTCCGTGATTTTATAATCATCAACGTTCAATATTCCTCACCCCTTATACTTTCCGCTCTCGGTGTATTCCAGAGCTACTTTGTAAATGCCAAAAGGCTCATTGTATGCCTCGTTTCGTAGGGAAAATCTGGCTTTATCTACCTTTTTGACCTTGATTTTCTTTCCTACGGTCCTTGGCGTGTTATCACTGGAAAAGTTGATGCGCTCCCAGTTGATGTACGTGAAATCGAAATAACAAGCCTTTGCACCACTGTCAAAGAGCAGTGACCAAATGCCCTTTCGCTGTACCCACACTTCTACTCTGGTAGCAATTGCCGCCGCCAGCACCACAGAAAAATACCGGAAAGTTTTATTTTCGTAAAAACGATCACCGGAAAGGTCTGGAATATCCCACCTTGCCTTAATGGGCGCCCCTACGTCGTTATAGCTTTTCTGGCTTGTCACATTGTCATAAAATCGGAAAATATCTCCGCCGACGGTACCAAAACAAAGCCGTCCTTCCACGTCCTCCCACATGACACGGGCAGGCACGTTTTCCCAGTAGTAACACTCATACTGGTATGAACTGTAAGGCGTGTTTCGCTCGTATGACTTTTGCAGACCATCCAGCAGATATACCCTACCCGTCCCCATGGAAAGCAGGTAGAAATCACGCCAAACAAAGGCAAAGGCGTCTGCCAGCTTTTCTTCCGCTGTCAGCGCCTCATTGATGTAAAAACTTCTGTTCTGAGAGTATTTTTCGCCTGTGATGTCCGCTGCCGTAATAGCCATGACGCCTAAGTCCGTCAGGAATAGTGGATCACTGCCCAGATACCCGAAACCGAATTTTCCCAATGCACCTCGACCCATAAGGGAACCAATAATGGGAAAGGTGGGTTTGTCCTCCACCAGTTCACCCTTGCGGAGAATGATGTTTCGTCCTTCCTCTGCCTCGCTTTTATGAGCTGCCAGTCTATCATTGATAACGCTGTATCCCACGATAGCGCTGCCGTCCTGGCCCAATACGGAATACCACAAATCCCCGAAATAAAAACCATCGTTGATCTGGCAGTACCAGTCCTGATTTACGAAATCAGGATTTCCGCTGACAAACATCCTGTCAATGGCACCGTTGACGCCAAAGAGCGTCATAATATTGCATTTGTTGATTTTGTCAGCATAGCCCTTTCTTGTTTTCGCTGCCGTGATTTCCACATTGTCCATCCCTTTTACGGGACTTTCCCCAGGTGCAGTGTTGAATGTTACCTTCCCAGCCTTTCGGTCAACAGAAAAATCTGTGCCTTCGGTCAGGTCTTTCCATTCCCCGTCTTTCACCAGCTGACGTATCTGCAGCTTATCCTCGTCCAGATTGTCCGTCGTCATCTGATAGATTTTATCCTCTGCGGTACCGAGGAAACTTTCCTTGAATTTCTTACCAATCAGGTTGATGGGTTCCAGTGTAGTACCGCCACCGGTAGGCTTTCGGGAAATGATGATGGTGGGAACGTAGGCTTTTTCCTCCAACGTCACCACCTTCCATTCTTTCTCCGGCTCCTCACCTTCTGCGGGCGTTTGACCTTCTTTTTCAAACTCACCATAACAAATGGCTTTTTTCCCGTCGAAAATAAATAATTTCCCATTAAACTGCCTGCCGACACTTCTAGTATCTGCCATACCTTCATACAACTGTGTATCGTCACCGGATAAATTCTGCAAAAACAGCTTATCACCAGCATGGATGACGATTCTGTCATTGAGCCGGAAAACGCCGTTGATCTGTCCATCGTAGTGTTTCAGCTTTTCGTACCCCTGCCGCTTCCGCACCTTGCCGGGGATATCCCGCATCATGTTTGGTGCTTCTGGACTGCGGTACTTGCTCACCACAGTAGGCGAGCTGTTCAAGTCCACCCCGCGAAATTCTTCGATGATCTCGACGCCTCGCGGTGCCGGACTTGGTACATCAAATGCCATACTCAACACCACCCCGTCGTTGAAGTCCAAGTACCAGTGCTTCCGAAGCTGTCCGCTTTACTGCTGCTTTCTTTCAGCATGGACAGCCATGTCAAAAACTCATTCATGTAGATCTGCGCAAGAGAAATATCATCCTCTTTGTACAGCTGACCAGCCATGTAAACAGCGATTTTACTTGTCACATCTGGCGGCAGGTCGATGACAGTTTCTTTCGGTGTGTCCTTGGTGATTTCCATTGGATACGCACTGTAAGTCACACGCCATGTTCCTGTAATATTCTTGGGAATCAGCAGTATCTTATTGCCCTCCGTCTGAATATTACGAGCGATGCCGTAACTTTCCCCATCTGTGTAGGTGATATAGCCGCCATACATGGTATAGAAGTCATCAAAAACACTGGAAAGGTCATAGGCGTTATACTGACCGGCGGAAAAGGTGGGCGCCGTTGGATGGTCGCCCCCTTGTACGATTTCACCGGTTTTTTTGAAGTAGTAAGCCTGTGTACAAAGCAACGTGAGCGCTTCATTGACAGCACCGGGCATGGCATTGATGTAAGGCCCTGTGCTGTCATCCACCACTAAGTCAGCTCCCTGCAGTTCAAACATTTTTTGCAGTGTAATTACTTGCAGTTCTTCCCACGTCATGCTCATGCCCATCACCTCACGCTGTCAAAGGTGTACCGGAAGAAATACCATCGCCGCAGATGCACAGACCGCGCCAGTTGTTGAATCCCAGACCATAACGAGCATAGCCCTTGAATACTTCGTCGTCTGTGTTCTGGTCTGTGTATCTTGTCACGGTCAGAGGAACCCTGTCGATGAAAGGCAGACACATATAATCTTGCAGGAATTTACTGTCAGCCAGAATCACATAGTCCTTGCCACCAATCTGTTTGTCCATGTAAGGCCAAATCAGGATATTCCACAGACCAAGCTGGAAGTTCATGGCATTTTTGTTGCTTTCGGGATCCAGCTCACTGCCAACGGCAGCAAATACCGCTCTTTTCAGTTTCGCGCTGTTGGGAATGATGATGGTGTCGGGCGCCACATTCAGCAGGTTGCCGTCATCATCGCAGAAATCCTGCATTTTTTCCTGCAGCTGATCCAGAATAGACTGGCTGAACTCTGCCTTGAACATGTTGGACTGTTTGAATTTCGCGCCCTGTGTTTTGGAAGGGTGTTCCACAGAGAACAGAGGCTTTCCGTCTGCACAAGTGGCATCGTATGTTTTGCCAGCAAATGTGACTTTTGCCTGTGTCGCACCGGACAGCATACGGGCAGCATACGCCTCACGGCCTCTGCCATAACTGGTGGTGAACTGGTTGGCTTTGCTCTTGATTTTGCCAATCTTCATGTCGTCCATCATTTCTTTGGTGACAACAAATTTGTTTTTCCACACACGAGGGGCAATGGTCTTGTCAAAGCCCTCCTGCATTTCACTCTGGGGCGTTGCACCGCCTTCGCCCACATCCTGGAAGTTACCCAGGGCAGTTTCAATGGTATAGTTTTCTGCCCAGTTTTTGGATGTGTCCATGTAATAAATCTTGTCGATAAGACTTTTCTGCTGGAAGGCTTCCACGTTGGAGTTGATAATTGCTTTGATGGGGGCAAGTCTTTTGCCGATCAAACCATTATTCAGTCCACTGCCTTCGGAAAAAATAATACCGCTCATATTCTCATCTCCTCTTTCTCATCTCGTCTTTTCTCGTCTTGTCTGTTTATCTGCTCACATTAGGGACCGCCTGCGGGGTCTTTGAAGCTCCAAACGAAGCGCCCAATGGCAGTTCCTTTGACTTCGTCCACACGTTCCACCAGGAATACGCCGTTTGTCGCTGTGGCTGTTACCTGCAAAGCGTCAGTATGCAGCGTAACTTTTGTACCCACAGTAGGCTTTGCCTGATAAGGCACTTCGTATCTGGTACTTTCCATGACTGAACCGACGGGATACAGTCCATCTTCGTTTACAGGGCCACGGCAAATATACTGTGGTCTGTCTGTTGCCGCACACTTGGTCAAACCCTGGTCACTGATTGTCAATGCCTCGCCTAGTGTAATTGCTTCCAAATTTTTTCCGGGCAGATGTTCAATTACTTCCGTATCTGCCACATTTGCATCAAATACTTTAAACATGCTTTATCCCTCCTTTTTACTGATTCTTTCGCCACATTTCCTGCAGCTGTGCATCGGACATATTGGGGAAAAACGCCTTATATGCGGCAAGTTCTTCCGCGTCCATCATTTTTTCACTGCTTGCACCGCCTTTTGGCTGTGACAGGTGGCTTTTGTTTACCGCCTCATTATGTGCCTGCTGTTTTGCAGCTTTCACACGATTAGTGGCGATACTGTCGGCAAATGCCGCGCTGTATGCCTGCTCCAAAGGCACGCCACGACGCCAGTATTCAAGTGCCTGTCTGCCTTCGGCTGTTTTGCCCAAATCAGCAAGCGATTTCACACCGCAGTCAGGGTGTTTCGCGTTCAACCTCTGCAAGGAATCCCGTGTAAAATTTTCCGTTTCCATGGCTTCCTGCTGCTGACGGTATGCCTCTGCCTGCGCAGTGGCTCTTTGAGCTTCTTTTACTGCCGGATGCTCTGCAATGAGCTTGTCAATGACGCTTTTGTCCAGTCCTGCCCCTTCCAGCTGACTTTTCAGCTGCTCTTCGGCGTATCTTGTCTGGTACGCTTCCAGCTCTGCCGCCGTTGTGATGGGTTTTCCCGTGTAGGGGTCAACCTGTCCGGCAAACTGCTTTGCTATAAACTCATTGACCGCCTGCTGTTTCTCCTGGGCGATTCTTGCCTGCACCTGTTCCATGGTGAATGTCTGGGGCGGTGCCGGTTCTTCTTTGGTTTCCGGGGGAACATCTTCCTCCGTAGATGCTGGATCACCTCCGCCGTTTGCAGGGTCAAGCACTTTGCTTTGCAAAGCCGCCTCCGGCGTCCCCGTTTCTCTTCGGGGTGCAGGGTCAAGCACTTTGCTTTGCAAAGCCGCCTCCGGCGTCCCCGTTTCTCTTCGGGGTGCAGGGTCGGCGCCCTCGTCGTCCTCTGTGGTGTACTCGTCACCCCAAAGGTCTTTTAACATTTCATCAAATTCCCCATCGTCATGGGTTTCCTGGGGCTCCTGCGTCCCCATGTTGTCCAGTTCCATGTCCATGCTGTTTTCCTCCTTACTTGCCACTTCTCAGGTCTGTACCTGTCTGTTTCTGGGGCTTTTTGCCGCCTGTGTTGGCTTTGATAGCCTTCACTTCCTGTGCCCCATGGTGACCAATGTTCAGATTCGCACTTGCGCTACGTTTCATGCCTCTCACCTCCTTCCACGAAAAAAGGACAAACGAAAACGTCTGTCCTTACTTGATAGGTATTAACAGTGTGCCAATTTCCTTGCCGTTGTTTGGACAGGCAGGGTTTCTGCACACAAAATGCTGATTATAATATGCTTTGGTTTCAGTATCGGGGCTTTCATCCCCCTCAAATACCACCTCTGTACTGTCGATATAGGCATCTACGCCACATGCGCTACATTTCACCTGTCACACCTCCCATGGGCTGTTCCATCTGCATCGGCTGTGGAGCCATTCCCGCAGGGTTCATTTGCTGCTGCATCATTGCTTGCTGCATTTCCATTTGCTGACGCATCTGCTGTTCCTGCATTTCTTCCAGCTGTTTCTTGGTTTCTTCTGCCATGGGATAATGCAGTTTTGCCATCATAGACCAGAAAAGCAGCAATGTTTGTATATTCGCAGGATCACCGAATGTACCGTTCTGGAAATTCTGGCGTGTTTCCTGCCACATTGCCTCCCTGTTGGAAGCCAGAGCCGATGACGTGTCAACGCTGAAAAGAAAATCATCCTTCCAATACCATTCCCCGGCGTCATCTTGCGCCAGAAAATCATATTTGTTGAAGGTACTGTACTCTGTGGTGCCGTCCAGTTTATCATGCCGCACTGTCCGCTGCTCGTCTGTGTAGGCAAGCAGGAATTTAAACATGACCTGATACAAGTCCGCAAACATAGAATTTTTCATGATGCGTTTGCTTTCCAATCTTCCGGCAGACTGGGCAACGGCTATCTGTTTTGCCGTACCGCTGGTGGCCGTCCTGTCCTGTCTGCCCATGTAAGAATCTGTGATACCTAACAGCCTTTGCGCCGCCTGGTAGCTCTGTTCCGCCACTGCCATATCTCCGCTGGTATCTACCTGCAGATTGACCACCCGCACCATATTTGCCTCTGACGGTTTTTCCACGTTGACAACCTTCAACTGTCTGTCTGACTGTTCCAGCTTGGTACTTTCGCTTTTAATCAAAATACTGCCGCCTTTATCCAGCTTTTCCTGTACTCTGGTATCACATTTTTTGATAGCGTTTTGCTGGTCTTGGATTTTAGACACGTCAGAATCACCCAAGACCTTCCCCCAGCTGGACACATTGCGCCGTAATACAATGGGATAACAGTCCGGCTTGTAGTATGGAATCTTCGTCTGTACGGAAACTTCTTCGGGGATCGCCTCCATTGCCTCTCCCGTAAAGGGATCAATGATGATTTCCTGCATCCCCTCCATGGGCAGCTGGTATTCTGTGGTATATGCAGGAATGATACTTCCGTCACTGCGTTCAATGTCCTCAAAGAGTGCAAATGTGTCCTCTGCTTTTCTCTCATACTTCTTGCTGCCGCAGTATTCGCAAGTATCGCCTTCCATGACCTCCCCACACTTGGAGCATCTTGTGAGCATTCGCGCCTGATAATCTTCCAGATATTCCAATTCCACATCATTGACCCATACATACCGGCCGATACCGCCCTTTTTGTTTCGGAAGTATGCAAAATTAACCGTTACAACGTCATCCGCAGTGGTGGTGCCGCCGCGGCTCTCGGGGCTTTCTTCCCCTTCGGTGGAAACGTCAATGCCATACTGTTCCTTGACATGGTCTTTCGTCATTGCCATTCTGATGAAAATATAGTCCATGTCCTCAATCTCATTGACGCCTGCCTGCGGGATCACCTGTTTTGGATGCAGCAGCGTCACAGACAACTCACCCATGGTGGTCTGTGTATGCCTGTCGGCGTCCCATTCAACTAAATAGAAATCCCCGCCCTGTACGGGTGTGGTACGCTCGTCCAGATCGTTCATTTTTTCAAATGGTAAACGGTCTGTTTCGTTCCGCAGAAAGTCCTCAATGGTCGTTGCCAGTGGTTCATCCGCCTCATTTCTGGCTGTTACCTTTGGCATGGGTATGGAGCTGTCCACCTGTGCTTCCACCAATTCAGCCACGATGTTTCGTACCATGGACGCCGCCTCTACTGGACCATTTACCACCGTCCCCACCTTTGGACGGATGGCACGGCTCCCCATGTATAAGGTGTTCATGTTGTCCATTTCGTCCAAAATCGGCTGATATGCGGTAAGGTTCCGCTGCATCCGGTCTTGCCAACGTTTCAGCCGGTTTTGCTGTCCTTTTTCCATGGTCTTTTCCTCCTTTCCGTCAAATTTCCATTAAAAATGCAGCCCGTTTATGGCTGCATCTTTCCTTTGCTGGTCAATACCAATATATCTCCTTGTGATACTGGGGTCCTCATGCCCCAGAATATCCTGTACCATGGATATGTCCCCGCCACTGTCCTTATATAGCCAATATGCAAAGGTCTTTCGCATGGTGTGACAGCTCACATGGTCATTATAGCTGACAGCCTCCGCCGCCTCGTTCAGTATTTGCCAGGCCCTCACCCTGCTGATAGGGCGGTTTTCCTTTCCTCTGCTTCTGCGAAATACATATTCATAATCTTTTTTGCCTTGGAAAAAATGTTTAAAAATCTTCTGCAAATGTGGGTTGATGGTCAGGCGTATGGTGTCCCCGGTCTTTTTCTCCGGTATTTCCACATAGTCCTTTCCCCGTAAATCCCGCACACGGTACTCCAAAAGGTCAGAAATGCGCCGCCCCAGGTAAATGCCAGTCATAAAAAGAACGTAATCCCTCTCGTTTTTCTCGTACAAATACTCGGCTATATCTGTAACGGCTCTCTTGTCCGTGATCGGCATAACAAAACGCATATCCTCACCCCCTTATCGTGTAGGCTCTCCCCATCTTTCCCGCAAATACGCCTTTGTTTTCGTATCTGCGTTCCGGTAGTCCTCCCACATGTCCGCAGTCCATTTAACTTTCTTCTTCGGTGTCCTTTCGGCCTCCATCTTGTGTTGTGTCCGGCTTTGCAGGGCAATACCTAACCCCATGAGTAAATCATCATGCGCGCCCTGCTCCGCCTCTGCCTTCCCTTTCTCGTTCCGAATAAAGGTCAGCGCCTCCCGCAGCGTTTCCACATCATGTACATAGTGGAGGAAATCTCTGAAATATGTCACCAATCCCGCCACAATCAGCGGACGTGTAACCGTTGTCGTGCGGAAACCGTATGTTTTCTGCATGGCTCCCGTGTAATTGTCCGGCACTTCTCTTTCATAGATACGTGGATACCGCAGCCACTCCAATACTTTGTTGGGGTGCGTGGAAAAATTGGTTTCAATGGCAATCAATGCCGTATTATAGTACATACCCAAGCAGTAGGCCTGCTCTGTGTACTCGTCCTCGTCATAAGTCCTCATAAGCCTTGCGACCTGTTCCCCGGTGCGGTTGTCCAGTACATGCAGGGTAAACCGGTCGGAACCGTCCCCGGCAGTGTCCCCACCAATCACATAAGGCACTCCGTCCTCCGGCTCCTTGTATATCTCAATTTCCCCGTTTTCTTTTTCCTCAAACTCCCTGTTTTTCAGTAGGATAAACGGCCCTGCCTGGCTGTCCTTCACTGTCTTTTCGTAAACGAAACAGCCACGCTTTACCACTGGCGAATTTTCTAACAGATAATACAGCCGTTTACTGATTGCCTCCGTATCAAATACACTCTCACCAGTTGCTATAAATGCTTCCTCTGGTGTCGCTGGGTATTCCTGCTTAAACTTTTTGATGTCATTGTTACAGTTGTTGGCTATTTGCCAGCGCCTCCACATGATCTGCTCACAGTCTAAACTGAAACGCTCCATGATGTCTTTTTCTTCCGCTGTCAGCTCCTCCCCGTGGTAGGGCTTGCGGTAAGTCTGCATTTCATACCATGGGAAAAACAGTGGTACAAAGTCTGTTTTGCCTGATACAGCATCATCCCACAACTGTTTGAAAGCGTTAAACCCGTTGGCGGTACTCTCATATATGACCATCGTTCCCGGCAGCGATGGAACAGCCTGCAAAATACCAGCCAATGTGTCCAAAATATCTCCCGGCCAAAAGGCTACCTCAGAAGCGTGCAGCGTAGTCAAGGTGTCAGAACGTCCCACACCTTTCCCGCCTGCGGTAGTGCATTTTATTTTACTGCGCAGCCCCGGACGCTTTTCTTTTTTCTTCGGGTCTTTGGTGGGATTCTCGAAAATCAATTCTTTTGCATTGCTGGCTTTCATCATAGGACGCATGCGCTCCGGCAATCCTTCAAAAAACAGTTTCGACATGTTGAAAAGGTTTGTTGTCGCCTCGTCTTTGTGGGTGATAATCATTGCATTATGTAAAAAATGCGTCGCGGTATCGTGAAATATCAGCCCTTCCGTCAATGTAGAAAAGCCCATCTGGCGGGCTTTCAATATAATGATTCTGACAGGCTTTCCCGCCTCCACCTGCTCCATGATTGCCCGGTATAGCTTTTCCTGGCTCTCGTTCAATTTAAAAGGAACGATCTTCCCCTCTTTTGTTTTGATTTTCAAAAAAGATTCTATGTATTTCTTCGGGTCTGTCAAAACGGAATATCCCATTTAATATACATCCCCTTCCGCCTCGGCGAGAATATCCTCCAAAGATTTCCCCGCCGTTTCGCCTGATCCGGCAGCAGATTCCGCCAGCTTCGTCCGTTTGGTGTCGTTGGCAACCCTTTTTCTGTCCAGCTTCAGCCGTTCGGGGTCTGACTGCCATTCCTTGCCATCCTGATTCATGAGGAAAAATTTGATTGCCGTCACGTCTGCGGGTATATGCTGTTTCTCCATGACCTGTTCCAGCGCATCTTCCATGATGGGCTTTCCTCCGGCATCCAGCAGGACTTCCCCGTCTGCATCCCTGGCAACTCTCTTAACCTTGTAGTGTTTCGGCATGTCCACATCATACCCCAAACACCGCTGGAACAAGCTCCCCCTTACTTGAGCGATCTTCTCTGACTGTATCTTTTCCTGTTCCTTCTTGTACCTCTGACTTGCGCCATTGACTAAATCTCGAATCAGGTTATTTTCTCTTTTCGCTTTTCGGAAAGTGCTGTACCCGATCCCCAGGGCGGCGGCGACTTCTTTTTCGGGCAGACCTCCCAAAATCCATTCTTCCACGCTCTTGGCGTTGCTCAAAATTTTTTCTTCTGTTGTCACCGTTTCACCACCTCCCCGGACGCTTTAGCATAGCACAGCAAGCAAAAAAGTGCTAAAGTGCTACTTTTTACCCCATTTTTCTACTCATAAGAAACTTTTTCTCAATTTTGAGAATTTGTTCAAAATGCAGATTTTCGTTGAAATATCAATGTTTTTTAGCTGTTTTTTCGTCATTATTTCGCATGCAAAACTTAGCAAATGGGCATAAAAAAGTGCTAACCCCTTTTTACCCCCGTATAATGCCGCATAAATAAAAAAGGACGGCAAAAAACTTGATTTCTTAAGCCCTGCCGCCCTTTTTAGTTTTTTTGTTTTTAGTTTACAAAAACATACATTGTGTTAATTTCCAAAATTTTGCCCCTTATTAAGGATATTTTTCTTTTTCCTATCCTTTTATTTAACATTTTCTAAAAATGTCAAATAGTGTCGTTTTTGAAGAAATTCCATGCAAGAAAAAAGGGCAATCTGCATTTTAAAACAGATCACCCTTTTTTCATGATGGAAAATCAACAGTCATTTTCTGACGCTTTTATTATAGCACCAAAAAAGTCTCAAAAAGTCTCATTTTTGCTTTTTTAGTATCTTTTATACACATCTCCACGATTGTCAATGTTTTCGATCGTAATGATTTTTACAACTTCAACATTTCATCCAGTGTAAGCGTTGTTCCGTCATTGTCTTTTTGGGCTTGCGCCATCATGTCCAAATCCCATTGATCCGGCTCCATTTCTTCCATTTCCGGAATTGCGGCGCCCTCCAAAATACCCATAATATAATAAATTTTGCTTTCCGGTACTCTGTCTAATAATAAATGTGCGTATTCTCTGTTACTCATGTTTCAACGCCTCCCGTTCTATTTTTTCATTAATAGCAGATAATGAAACTATTTTTAAACTACTTCAAGTGATGAATATTCATAGCTATTTTTAAACATAAATTCCGGGGCGCAATCTATTTCGCCATTATCCCACGTTATAACGCCGTATTCTAATTTTGCATTGTTAAAAATCGCTTCATCATTTAATTTTTCAAATATTTTCCCCTGTAAAATAGTAGCGTCAAACAAACGTGTTTCCCCCGTGGAAAATGTAATCAACATCATTTTATCAGTCAGTATTTTAAAATTCGTCACTTTCAATAATTTTTCCGGTTCTCCGCCATATACAATCCCATTAGATATAAACATTGTTACACCTCCCTATTTTAACGGCTCAATCTTATCAAATGGCAATTCTCTTACAGCATTATTCCACGCTTTATATAATTCATCTTCATGAATAGCCATCCAGCCGGAAACCAATCTATACTGTTTTAGCGGTATTTTCCCCTCTAAAACTTCGCCGTCAAGCGACATAGACGCTTCATATTCTCCATAATATACATGTACATGTGGTTTATGGTGCTTGTCATTATCTTTGAAAATCATTTTAATTACAATTCCGTAGAATCTGCTTATTTCTGGCATGGTTCTTTCCCCTCCCGTTCAATATAGTCATCAGCCGCATTTACAAAAAACTGTGCCATGCTCAAACCCATAGCGGCGGCGGCATCTTGATAATATTTTTTACCGCCTTTTCTTACTCTAAAATTTATCTGTTCCAGATTTTCACGCTGATATTTTTGCGTTGCTTTATTTTGTGCTTGCGTGTATCTGCTTTTCTTTTCTTCCATTGTATCACCTCAACTATTTTTATAAACGGCTTCTCTTCCACCTTCCGCAATTATTATATCACATGTGTATATTGATAGCAATATAAAACATGAACAATATTTCTCGGCATATGGCTAGCAATATTTATTCACATTGTGTATTGACTATTGCTAGCAATAGATTTATAATAAAAGCACAAGTTAAGAAAACACATCGAAACCACACACCGAAAGGAGCAAACCACTATGACAATCAAAACTTACTTAAATGAAAAAATTACAAACAGCTGGTACAAAAACGCTGAAATCGATTACGGCATCACAGGAAAATTTCTGGACTGCGAAGCAATGGGAAATGATCTGAAAATCATCTGGGAAGAGATGGGCAAACGGTTAGAAATGATTGTAGAATGGTTCACCGAATATACACCGGAACAGATTTATAACATCTGGATGGAAATGGCATAAAGTAACCACCGAAGCAGGCATCCCGCCCCACTAAGAAAGGAGAATCCATATGACAATTGACAACGACGTGACAAGAAAAATGCAGCGTGATCCGGCTTTCCATTTCTTCGTTTTCCATTCCCTTTCCCGCTTTTTTCAGCAGGACTGGGGAGAATCTGAATTGTGGGCAGAAAACAACCAAAGCCCAGAAAATGCCCTTGCTGTATATCGGGACAACGCTTTTCACTGCATCTGGATCGATGCCAAAAACGGAGAAATCCGCATCATGTTTGAAGAAACCGAAGAACAGCTGTCCCAAAAGTGTGCAGCAAATCACAAAAAACAGATATTCAACGAAGATATGAGAAGAATTTTCCCCGATTTTTCCCTTGATTTTTGATAAGAAAAAGCCCCTTTCGGGGCTTTTTCTTTTTCGAGGCTCTACCTCACTTCACGAGAATATATCTCACAGTCTAGCTTGCTGTTATGTCCTCCCAATGCTTCCCGATCTTATCCATAGCACGTCGGTATTTCCGGAAACACTGGGCGCGGCTGTATTTGCATTTGAAAACGATTTGCGTCCAGCTTAAACCCTGCCCACACCGCAGCATCACCAACCGCCGTTCGTCCTCCCGCAGAACGTCAAACAAGAGCCGATGAACACGAAAGCACTCTTTCCAGTGGCGCTGTATCTGCTTTTCACACATGGCCATTTCATGCCTGATTTCTTCACGCCTCGCAGCCTCTCCCGCCACCTTGTCAGATACGCCGCCGCCTCCGTGGCCCTCTCCCATGCCGCCGCCCACCTTGATATTTTCCAACTGATCCCGCAGCATCCGCAGCCGTTCCTGTTCCTCAATCATCTTAGCAGCATGACCCAAGGCACGCCGTACCGTCTGTTCCATTTCCTTTCTGTCCAATCCCAAACACCTCCTAAACGCCCATGGCATCCAGCGTCAGCTGATAACCATACAGCTTTTCACATTTTTCTCTGGTCTCTCGTTCGATCCGCTCAATGCCACCCCTGTATTTTTCGTAAAAGACAGCGCCGCCGCCGGCCTCTTTCCGTTCCTCCCGCTCCGCCAACCGTAAACAGTTTCGGCACAGATTCAAAAGTGTTGCATCTCGGTTAATGGCTGCCATGGTTTTCAACCACTCATACCGATCCGCCGCCGTATGGATGTTCTTTTCTGCCTCGGCTGCCTCTGCATAACGCTGGTTCATTTCCTCGTGAGGGTGAGCCTTCACAAAAGCCCGCATCCGCCGCAGCTCTGCGACAGGCTCCGGCTGTTCTTCCTGTTTCATTTTTTCCGCTAATTCCTGCAGCATCATTCCCACGGTCCTTTCTCTTTGGTTTCATTCCACTTCGAAAAACTCCGAAAGCTGGTACATTCTTTCCGCCATACCAAATCGACGGTACCCGTCGGGCCGTTGCGGTTCTTCGCCAGTATCAGCTCCGCCTGATTTTTCCGTTCCGTATCAGGGAAATAGTATTCGTCACGGTACAAAAACATAACCACATCGGCGTCCTGCTCAATGGCGCCGGATTCCCGCAGGTCGGACAGCATCGGTCTGTGGTCTGCCCGCATTTCACACAATCGGGAAAGCTGTGATAATGCCATGACAGGACAGTTAAATTCACGGGCTATATTTTTTAACCCAGCAGAAACCTTGCTCAATTCCTGATTTCTGTTTTCTCCTCTTGCCGCGATCAGCTGGATATAGTCAATGACCACAAAAGCCACTTCTTTTCCCCGGCTTTTCAGTCCATGCAGCACCTTCCGCATTTCCATAACCGCCAGCCCCGGCCGGTCGTCGATGATGATTTTTTCCGCCATTTTCTCAAACCTGCTGCCCTCTTTGGACAGGTTTTCCAGAAAATCAGCCCATTCTACGTTGTTGCCGCCATGGATGGAAAAAACCACGTTGTTTGCCCCCGTGTCACCGCAGTACAGACGGGAAACAATGCGTTTTCTGTCCATTTCCAGCGAGAAAAACACGCTTACCGCATTTTCCGGCAGCTTCCTTGCCACGTTCCGCAGGAAATCCCCGGCAAGGGCTGTTTTCCCCATGGAAGGACGGGCGGCAAGGATCAGCAAATCCCCCTTGCACAACCCACCAAGATACATGTCAACGTCAACAAACCCACTGGAAAGCCCGTTCAGCTTGTTTCCGTTCTTCCTGTTTTCGTCTAACTCCCGCACATATCCGGCCATGATTTCCGCCGCGTTTTGGGGTACATCCCCTTTGACGTTATCGCCTTTCAGCTCGTCCAAAAGACTGTATATAGCTTCCGCGTTTCCCTTGTTCGCCGCCTCCGTCAGTGCTTGTCCTTTGGCACCGCAGCGCCGCATCCAGCCCATTTCCTGTAAGTCTGCTATGTATTTATTTGCGTTGATGGTGGTACCCTCTGCCGTGGCAATCTGTGACAGGGTATCCATGCCCACTCTTTCCGCCGTCCCTTGCCGGTTCAGCTCCGCCGAAATTATAGGCAAATCAGGAACCATATTTTTTTCTACCAGCGCCGCGATGGCACGGAAAACATCTCTGTTCTGTGATAAATAAAAATCATCCTCAAGTAGCATACCAGCCGCGTTTCTGGCCGTTTCCACGTCCATGAGCATACAGCATAAGAGCGCCCGTTCTGTTGCCGCTGAATAAATCATACCGCGCCGCCTCCCATCATCCGCCGACGTTCCGCCAGTGGATCAGGCATATTTCCGTCCGGTGCCTTTGGTGCGGCTGCCTGTCGTAATGGTTTATACTCGTTTTTCCATCCTTCCCCGTTGAGCCATGTGGCAGGGTGCGGAATGTATGCGCTGTCGTCCTTGGTCCATTCCTGGCTGTTCTTTGCTCGTTTCAGCCCTTCCATGATTTCTCTGTATAACTCCGGCGTCACTTTCATTTTCTCCCAACGAGTACGGGCAGTTTTGACATTTTTCTTGTTTGGGTATGCCTTGTAAAATATTTCAAAAGCCGCGGCAGCGTCGAAAACCGTTCCCCCGTCCTCTTTTTCTTTTTCTCTATTCTCTATTCTCTTTTCTCTATTCTCTATTCTCCCAGCCAAAATGTCCCCGTTGTTCCCGTTTGTTTCTTTTTGTTTCTCATTGTTCCCATTTGTTCCTTTTTGTTCCTCTGTATCGTCAATAGCTTCTCCGTCAGAAAACGCAGAAAGCAGAGCAGAGATTTTTTCCCGTAACATTGGGCTTTTCAGTGCGTCAAAATCCTTTTTCAATGCCCGCAGCGTCGCTGTTTTTCTGTTCCAGTTTCTCTTTGGCCAGTTTAGAAGGAATACTTCTTTCGTGGTTTCGTCCCAGATGATTTTGCCTGCCTGCGCAAAATGGTCTAACAGCTTCAAAACTGTTTCTTTGTTGTAACCCAGCTCCACTGTGGACATTGTCATGGGGAAAACGTAGGCTCCCAATGTGTTCACCTTGCTGTTACTCATTAAATACAAATAGAAAAACTTCTGTTCTGGTGTCAATTCGAGAATAAACTCGTCCTGCCAGTATCCTCTTTCAACTTTTGTAAAAACTTCCATCATGTTTTGTCACTCCTTCCAAAGATCATCCACGGAAACCCGAAAAACTTCCGCCATTTTTTCCAGCCTGTACTGCGGCGGACGTCTTTTGGCAAACAGCTCCATGTGCCGTACAGTGTTACTGTCCACCCCAAGTATCTCTCCCATTTTTTCCAGGGTAATGTTACGCTTTCTTCTCCACTTCCTTATATTGTTTTCCAAAATGCTCACTACCTTCCGTATTCTTCCAGCATTTTTTGAAATAACCGCTTGTCCCCGCCGTTATCTGGATGCAGCAGCTTCACAAGCTGTTTATATCTGTCTTTCCGTGCCTGGCCTTCCAGCCCACAGAAAAACACTTCCTTGTTTGCTCCGGAATACACTGTATGGATGTGATTTTGTCCAACTTTTCTTTTCCATTCTGCCAGCTCGAAAGTAAGTCTTACATTTTCTTCTAAAGTGTTTCCCAACTCTTTCCACAAAAGTCTATTTTCAGCACATTTGAGAAAAAATAACGAACCAATAATCAAACAAATTGACAATAATACGAATAAAACAATATACATTTCCTCACATCCCATTCAGCCTGATTTTCTTATCAATTCCCAATTCCACTGCATTTTGATGGATCAAATCTTCCCAAGTGAAAAGCCCATCCAAAATACACTCGACTTTTTCATTGAACCTATTTACAAATCTGTCTGCCCTGGACGGCCCGAAACCAAATTCATCATGCAGCGTGTGCAATGCCATAATGGTAACCGTGTCAATGGTCATTTCCTTGATAGCTACTGACGCCTTTTCCAGCTCCTTCTCCGTCATGGCAGTGTTGATGCCGTACTGATTGCGGAATTTGATTTCTTTTTCCAGCGCCTCTTGTCCTCCCTCTTTTACCAGACGAAGGGCAAGCTGTAAACCATCTGTCCGTCCGGCCTGATATGATTTTAAGTCCATGTTGATTTTCCCCTTTCTGTATCATCAAATCTGACCCGATCTAATTTCATCAGCAAATCTTTTTATAAGACTTTCGTCTATTTCCTTTGGTCGTTCCGGCTTTGGAAACCCTTCCGCACTCTCTTTGTACTTCCGGCAGACCCCCACCAGCTGCACCAGCTCCGCAGCGCCCCGCAGTGCTGCATCCTCTATCCGACCAACATCTTCCAGTCCGATACCTTTTCTTTTGATTTCTCCCCATAAAAGACCCGTTTGCACTTCTATGTAGTCCAGTTCGGCTTTTGCTTCTTCTTTTTCCTCTTGGATATGTGCATAGCCTTCATGGGCAGATGCAAAGGGCGGATGTACCTCCGCCGCCCGCTCCTGTTCCAGCTTCGCCATTTCGCCCAAAGCTAAAATCAAACTACGCATTTTTCACACCTCCTAGAACGGTAAGTCATCATCCTCAATACTGGGATCAACGGGATAGAATCCATCGTCGGCAGGCGGATATACCCCAGACTGTGGCGCCGCCGGTGATGTCTGCGGTGCTGCTGGTGCCGCCTGCGGTGCTTCATTTTTACCGCCTGCAAAATGGATTTCGTCCGTGATGACTTCCGTTGACCAGTGGCGCTTACCTTCGGAATCATCCCAGCTCCGTACCTGCAGCCTCCCAACAATGGCAATCATCTGACCTTTTTTGAAATATTTTTCGATAAACTCCGCAGCCTTCCGGTAACTTACCACATTGATAAAATCCGCCTGCGTCTGCCCATCTTTCTTGTATGGACGGCTCACCGCGATGGTATATCTGGCGATCGCGATTGGTTCCCCTGTGCCTGTATATCTGATTTCCGGGTCCTTTGTCAGCCGCCCCATTAAAATAACTTTGTTCATTCCTCAAACCTCCTAGCCTCTCCAACACTTAAACCAACGATACCGGCGCTCTCGCTGCTGTCCGTCGCCCGGAAGTGGGCTTTTTCTTGTTGGGGATACATATATTCAAACATGGCATAATTCCCCGCATCCAAAAGATACTCTGTATTTCCTGTTTCTCGGTATTTTGCAAGGCATTTTTCCAAACTTCCCAAGGCATCCACATAACCCTTTCCAAAATTTTCTTTTGCAGAGCCGTATTTGTAAAAACTGGTTTTGACCCTGTTTTTCCTCAGTTCGTCAAATTCTTCGCTGTATTCTTCCTTGAAATTCAATGATTTTCCCTCCTTCATTCAGATTCTGAAATTATCAAATACAAAAGATCTATGGGTGAATTTTCAAATGTTATAAAGTTATATATTGGTGATTCTGATGTACCTACATTCCACTCAAAAACAGTTTGTTCAAATCTCGTTCCACACAATGTTGGTCTTTGTGCATAGAAAAATACCATCCCAGTTTCTTTATCTCTTGCAGCCCATGGGGTACCTTCGGCGCATCTTCCCATTATCGCCGTTCTAAGTCTTGGCGTCACTTCGGTATATATATTGGTTTTTGGCAAACCATCTACCTTTTGTACGGCATCCATATATATCACCCCATCACAAACTCTTATAGAGTGCAGTCGCAGCCAACATACAATATCCGCACTTTTTATAAATGTTGTCGACTTCTTCTTTTGGTCTATCATGCTTTTCCGCGCTTTCGCCATTTTTTATGTGTTTCAGTGCTTCTTTTGCAAAAAACATAACAGCTTCGACCAGATACTTCTTTTCCCCGTCCAGCAAACCGGACTGTAACACAGTGTCGCACAGGGAAACAAACGTCTCCATTTCTTTTTTTGATTTTGTATAATTATTTCTCATAACATCCACCCCTTACTTGCGAATCTTCCCGCACTTCTGGCACCAGACAGTTTTTTCTACCAGACCTCTATTAACGAAAACGACATTGATTTCAACCCATTCATGCTTGCAAAATCGCTGTTTCAGCTTTTTCCAAATCATTCTGTTTCCACCTTTCTTAAACTGCTTACCTTCACTGGACGGGTAAGTTGTTCCCACAATGTGACCACATAAAGCCCCTTCCATATAAATGGCTCTTTTGCAATGGTATAGATTTTCTTTTCTTTATCACCTGCAAAAACAACTTTGTCCCCTGTTTTCAGCAGTTGTCCATCTTCTACGCCTTCACCCATACTGCAAAAATCCAGTTCTTTTTCTTTCCAAATCGGCTGTCCATCATCAGTCTTTCCACATTGGACAGAAACCTTTCTCCCACAAGAGTCTCTGTATTTGCAGTTTTCGCAGAGAATAACACCAGCCACCATCACATTTCCCTTTTCTTTGCAGTAGTTCTCCGGGTAAAACTTTGATAATGGCCAGAATGGATTTACTACAAAATCCATTTTCTGATCTCTGTAAGCCGTATCTTCCAGAACGTGTTTCAAGTATTTCATATCAGCCCTGTTTTCTTCCTGATTCAAAATTTCATCATACCGGGCCTTTACTCTTTGAATAATCTCTGTAACCCGTTCAACGTCTACACTTTCTGCGATAAATTGATCTGCCGGAACGGAAGTTGTAAGATAGGATAACTGCACTTTGTCAATTTCTTCCATGTATGTTTCAAACGCCTCTCTGCACTCTGGGCAAAGATAAAAAGTTTTTCTCTTTTTATTCGCAGTATTAACATCTGACAGCAGCATAAATAAACTTTCGTTATAAAATCCAAATTGTTTTCCGCATTTGTAGCATCTTCTCTGTACCTTCATTCTGTTTCCATCACCCCATAAATAAATACATTCAGTTCATTTTTGCACTTTTCACATATATCTAAATTTTCCTGACGTGAAAGATCAACTTCACACATTCCCCTTTCTCTTTTGAGATTGTTTATCCGTAAACTAACTTCCATATGGAAATATTTGTCACACTCCGGAATCTCTTTCCTGCATCTGTCACAAACCCGCTTAATATCCAAACTCATAAAACCACCCATTTTCTACGCAAGCAAAAACGCAAGTTCCCAAAACTTCGACTTTTTCTCCAAATCTTCTATCTCTTTTTCCTGTTCCCTTACTTTCTTTTCAAGTGCTTCCAGATCACTGTTTCCCTTGTCCTGATGCACCATTCTTTCCAGCTTTTCCAGATCATACGTACCATCTTCATCGGATATAATATCCTCAATCTCCGAAAGCCGGAATAAAAGGTCGCAAATATCAACTTTTCCAAGTTTTTCCGGCGTTGCTACTTTATTTCTTCCAAAAACATACCCAATCACGCTTTGTTGCCCATTGGCAGCAATCACTTTGGTCAATCGCTCTTTTCTTCTATATTCTGTCATGCCAGATGCCTTTTTTTCTCTTTTGATCATGCCTTTCAGCTCAAAAATGTTGTATTCATCGCCCAGAACATCTTCGATCATAGCCAGTCTTTGCCAAATATGGCTGTAACCCATTTCTTCTCTCAGATTACCCTCGACTTCCTTCCATGGCTTTTTGCTGGTCATTCTTAACATTACAATCCCTCCATTTCCTCCGGCGTCAGAACCATGTGACGCCGGTTCCATTCTCTAATGATTTTTTCTCTGTCCCCGTAAAGCACTGTTTTTGCCCAGCAGCGCTCACATCTTACATACAGTGCAGTCCCAAAGATGGTTGAAAAGTTATGTAGTTCTGCTTTTCCTCCACAAAATGGACAGGGAAGCAATTTTCCTTTCTCTGACACTTCGTTCTGTGACGCAATATCTCCCAGCAATGCCAGTTCTTCCACTGATTTTCCCATCATCTTACCTCCAATTTATCCATTTCCCTTTCGGTCAGTATCTCCGCCCGCTCGTTCCATTTCCTGATTGCCATCGACCGGACAGGCTCCGCCACACAAAGGCAGTTACAGTATTCGTCAGAACACATAATGACGAATAGCCCTTCTCGAAACATGATCTCTGCCTTTTTCCCGCACACATGACATGGCAGCTTGCGGCCTTGCCTGGTCAGCTCCGCTTGTGCCTTCCTGTCGCCCAGCAAAGCACGCTTTACTTTTTCCATATTTCCCAACCTTCTCTTTAGCCATTTGCATTCCTCCCTTCGGCACTCTGACGGACGGGCGGCACCTGGACCGTGCCGCCTGTCACCCTGTTTGTATGAATAAAGATATGAGTTTTCGGGCCTTTCGCCCGTCACAATGCCGATCTTAACGGTTCTTTCTGATAGCGTTTTCAATAGCTATCCTTCTCCGGTTAAATGCCTCGAATCGAGGCGCCAGCTCCTTTCGTTGCCAGTCCTTATGTCGCTCCCATTCCTCTTTCCACTGTGAGTATTTAATGCAAGACGCGTGACAGTTTACATACCGTTCCTTGCAGTCCTTGCATGATAGTTCTGATAGTTTGCTCAAAGGTAGTTCCTCCCAATTAAATCCATAAATTCTTCTCTGCTGTGGGTTGTTTCATATTCTCTCTGGCATTCTCTTTTCAGCCGTAAATCTAACTCGTGACCGTCACGACCATGTACCCCATATTCTGCCTCGTGCCAATCATGCCGCAGATATACCCAAAAACCCATTCTTTCAGATATATCCCTTTGCCCACTGCCAAAGAAAATATGGTGCTTATGTAAGTTTTCTCCCATATAACCTGTGATGTAGCATTCTTTTTCCTGCTGCAAAATGCTTTTCCCATGGTTCTGCCGCTCTTTTTTCTGCTTCGTTTTCGGAAATGCCAGACCGCTTGTGTCTATCTTTCCGTATTTCTTTGTTTTTGGAAATGCCAGTGCTGTCATCTGTTTTCCCTCCTTCAAAAAAAGCCGCGGGGATTTCCCGCGGCTGCCGGTCATCCTCTGTATTTTCGGATCATGCCTCTGTTTTGTTCCAAGTGCCGTCTGTAACGCTCTCTTTCGCTCAAAAGAAAGATGCACATCAATGCAAGCACCATAATCAATAAACACATCAACACTATTCCAAAATTCATCGGATCACCCCTTGATTTTGATTTTTCCACTTTCAATAAGCTCATAAGGAAAAGTTTCTTTCCATCCACCCTTGTCCCAAATGACGATAAAATGACTTTTCCAGAGCTGGTACACTGTCCCAGTTTTAATGATTTTTCTGTTCTGGTTGTTTTCCATTGGCTTGATGTACTGTATCTTGCTTCCAACCATAAGCCCCATAGCCTCCGCATCGGCTCTGGTGAAGTTTTCATTGAATTTTTTCATCACAGAATAACCACCTTATGTTCGCTTACCATTTTTTCCAGTTCATACTCAAAATAGTTGCGGATGTTTTTTCTTGCGGTTTCTCTCCACAGACCGCCGTCCGCTTCAAATAAAGCACACTGCCCGCCTTCTCTCATGCGGAGGATGAAAAGGCTTGCCGGCTGTTCCACTTCCAAAAATGTACGATAAGGGCGCAGTTTTGCCGGACTGGGTACACGAACCTGTCCAACAGTAGCGATCCCCGTTCTGATTGTCACCGACTGGGAAACACCATCGTCCCCGTAGTTCTGGACTGCTTCATCCCGCAAATTTCCAACGACCTGCTGGATCACCTTCAAATCATCCGTTTCCATGAAGCAGGTCTGCAGCAGGATGTTGAATTTTTCAGCATCCATAAACTGACCGAATGGGAATTTGTTTCCTGCCCATTCAGCCGTCATAAATTTCTGCCGGTCCATATATTCGTTGCAAACAGAAGAGTACAGATTTACTTTTCCGGCATCCTCCACATGGATGATTTTCTGAACAGTATCATCCAAATAATTCAAATCAGCGTCACCGGCATTCTTGATAAAATTGACAATACTGGACAGGTTGTCCGTGAGCAGTGTTTCAATGGCAGGCATTTCCGGAAGATGCAAAGGCTTATCTGTGAAAACTGTTCCGTCGATATTAACCATATTTGCCTTAGACAAACCAACCACATACTCAAACAACGATTTCAACATTTTTTATTCCACCTTTCTTTTCTGCAGGTCAAGTACCTTGCCTTCATTTTCATTTTCCAGTTCCATTTGACCACGCATTGCGGAACGGTATTCATCCGCCATGATTGTTCCTTTGTTGTCCGCCTCCACAATCATTTTTGTGTGGATTGCTCTGCGAGGCAGCAGCGTCGTTTTGACGACAGCAGAAACGTCAACGTCTGTACGGTCGTTTTCATTCGGCTTGAAAACAAGCTCGATCACCAATTTTCTAGGCTTCTTCGCCTCTGTGTTCGGGTCATAGATGTTTTCAAAAACCCGTTTTGCCGCTGCTTGAACCTGTTCCATGACAGCACCACCGGCAAGTTCAAATAAATTCATAAATCATTCCCCCATTTTTTTCTCCAAAGCAATTTGCATTAACAAAAGCCCCAGAAAACAAATATTTTCATCATCAAAATCGCTTTCATAAAACGCTTTATCCGCTTTTCCATATAAGTCTTTGCCTTCCTCATACAAAACGATGCCATCATCATTTTTTTTGGGAGGTTCTTCAAAGAAATAAATCTTTCCGGTTTCTGGATTTCTGTATGCAAAAAATAAATCCATTGCGAAAATCCCCCCAATAATCATATTTCTTTCTGCTACACTTGATTTTTTTTCCTTATCCATGTTGATTTACCCATCCTTTCTAATGACCCACCTTATATAAAAAGCAGGGGCGGAGGTCAAGCACTTTGCTTCGCAAAGCCGCCTATGGCGTCCCCGTTTCTCTTCGGGGTGCAGGGTTACAGTTCTTTATTTGGAAGTTTTAAGGTAGGTGTTCGTTGACTATTGCACAAAAGATTTACACCCCTGCTCTTTATCAAAACAATTCATTCAACGGCAGCCCAAGAACTTCGCTGATCTTCACCAGCTCCCCCACCGTCCATGTTTCCGGTTTCGCCAGTCGCACATTGAAGGTGGAGTAGCTCATGCGGCATTTGCTGGCCGTTTCTTTGTGGTTCAGCCCCCGTAGGAGCATCCCACTTTTTAATTTTAGTGTTAAATTGTTGTAGACCTTTTGGTCTGGTCGCTCCCGCAGTTTTGGCATTTCACATCATTCCTTTTTAACCTTTCGCTCTTTCCATGGTTTTTGATATAATCAGAAAGAGAAGCCCGAAAATCACAACCGAAAGGAGGTGATTTTCATGGAGAGAATTTTTGATAAAATTTGTCCAATTACACAGAAAAATTGCTCTGAAAACTGTGCTTGGCTGCATCTGAAAGATAAGAATACCTATGAATGTATTCTTTATTTCATTGCTCACCATATCAAACCTCTGGACTAAGTCCATTGATTCTTTTCCCTTCGGGCTTCTCATTTCTTTCTGTGGTAAATCCATGACAAAACGACACAATTCATACACGCCGCCACAACATAACCGCAGATTTTTTTCCATCTCTGCTCCTGCCTTTGTGCATTCTCGTACATTCTGAAACCATCCTCCGCTCTGTTGCGGAGGATTTCATTTTCAAAAATCAGATGTCTTTCCTTTGATTCTTCCATCTTCTTTCGCCTTCTTTCCTGACTTTTGCAATCTGTTCACCAAGTGTGATTTTCTTCCGCTTCTTTATGCAAAAGCATCAGCAAGTCCATGTAGAAAACCTGTGATTCCATCGAATGTTGATAGAGCAGCTCGTTTAACTGCTGGCGCTTGCTGGGGCTTTTTGCCTCCCCTCTGGCAAATGTCACTTTCGTTTCCCTGCCCTTGCACAGGATTTTGATCCAATCCCCGTCATGGTAGTAAAACGCTCCCGTTCTGTATGGGTCTTCCGGCTCCGGTCCTTCCACGTCATAAGCCGCCGTGTCCCCCCAGTCCTTTTCAAAAAATTTCAAAAGAGATTCCGTTACGAAGTAAGCGAAATCTTCATCGTCCTTCATTTTTGCTTCTACCTGTCTTTCAACGATCATGTTGATTCTCCTCTCTTTTTACCCATTCCCATAAAATTTGAAGTATTAAACCGTTTCTTGTGATTCCCTGTTCTTTTGCTCTATCCTTCAAATACTCTTGTAAATCATCAGGTGCGCGAACAGTCATAACATTCAAAATCTCTTTTCCTCCTTTCTTGGGTGATATCACTTTGAAAATATATTACATCTTGATTTCAGTGATGTCAATATGCAATCTTGATTTTTGTTATTTTTTCTTTCATAATGATATCAAAACGATTTCTAGGGAGGTGTTTTCCATGGCAACAAATAAACGTCCAACGATGTTGCGTTTGCCAGAAGAAATGTATGAAAAAGTACGTTATCTGGCTTTTGTAGAACGCAGATCCATGAATATGCAAATTGAACATGCTTTAGAAGCCTATATTTCTGCTTACGAAAAACAGCATGGTGAAATCATTCTGCCAGATATTTCTCAATCGCAAGAATAACAATTCCATTAAAGCTTAATCCTCTTTTGTCCGCCTCCCTTGTGAGCGCTTCTTTCAGTTCCACAGGCAGGCGGACTGTTGTCTGCTCCTTTCCCTGCTTTTCCATGTTGATTCTCCTTTCCTTTCTATACAATGTCCTATGACTTTAGCTTGCTTTTACCTTGTCAAGATTTTGTTTTGCTAAAAGACAATGAATTGCTGCTGATACAATATTTAATGAATCACTATCCAGCATTTCTAATTTCTTTGCAACATGACTTAATTCTTCTTTTTGTTTCAGCTTCATAGCCTCACCTCCATTTATAGGTTTTTCCTACTTCTTGTCTTTAATATATAAGGTTTTTCCTATTTTGTCAATATAAAATAATAAATTCATTGACTTTTTTTAGGTTTAACCTATAATTGTAAATAGGAGGTGCTTTTATGAATAAAAGACTTAGAGAACTAAGAAAAGAACTTAAACTGACTCAAGCAGAATTCGGAGAAAAAATAGGTCTTTCAAACTTTGCTATTAGCGATATGGAAAAAGGAAAAACTCAAATTTCATTAAGAAATATTAACCTCATTTGCGAAAAGTTTAGGATCAATGAAGATTGGTTGCGTTATGGAATTGGTGACAAATATGCACCTGCACTGCCTGTTGATGATATTTCTATGGCATGTGCAGGCATCGTAAAAGATAAACATGAACAGATAAAACAAATTTTGATTATGTATGATAAACTAGATGAAAATGGGAAAATTGTTGTAAACGAATTTATAGAACTCTGCATAAATCAATTACAAATCAAAACCACCCGTTGAACGGGTGGTTTGACCAGACCCTATAAGGGTCTATCTCTTGTGGTGGCCCCCTGAAG
>PPYE01597478.1_pt1 | contig 28305 bp, 28 predicted proteins | sample 1559881 | NCBI WGS metagenome assembly PPYE01 (sample SAMN08240022, study PRJNA423297) | Human gut metagenome, whole genome shotgun sequencing project. | reverse complement strand
TTGGGAGTCTCCTGATGCGATTTTATTCCCTTTTATTTTTTGTTAAATTCTTGAATTTCAGCAATCATGTCTTTGACCTCTTTGTTGATTTTCAAGAAGTTTCCATATAGGATTCTTTCGCGTGCTTCAGGAGATTCAAAGTGATAAAACTTAGGGATTGGATAATTGGCATAGTCTTTTTCTTCTTTGCTAATGTTATCCATATCGAAATTTGTTTTGCAGTAGAATTTACTGGTCTGAAATTCTTCAGACTCTTGAATATCCATACTATCACCACGTCCTGTTTTGGTCTTCACAAAATCTCGGGCGGTTTGACCACAAATCCAACCGGTTGGCATATCTGCAATTTTGGAGCCGGGGACCAAAGAATCGAGGTTTTCATTCAAGTTGATAGAGGTTTTGTCTCTGTCAATCGTTATACCTTTTTTCAGTTGGACGACCTTTCCAAATATGTCATTGGATAACCATTCCAAGGTTTCTTTGGCTCGTGCAGAACCACTGACTACATTACCAACGGTTGTGATGATTTTCTGCATACCGGTCTTGCCATAGTCTGCTTCCAATTGCGGTAGTTCTTGAAAACCGAGAGCTACACTCACTTTATTGCTTCGTGCTGTGCCGATAAGACGGTCAATCTTGTGGAAGTATAATGTAGGTAACTCATCCACAATGATGCTTACTGGAATGTTTTTTCCTTGTCCTGTGTTGACACGAGTAACAAGACGGTTTAAGATTAGTGCATTCAAAGCTCCAATGATGCTTTCCATTTCAGGGTCATTGGCAATCAGAAGATAGGATGGATTCTTGGGGTCACTGACTTTGAGGTCAAAATCGTCACCGTCTTTGCTAAAAATCCAATATGATTCTTTGGTTGCCAGACGTGAAGTAAATACGCGAAGCGTACCAATCATACCTTCCAACTGTTCCATTGCTTTGTTTTCAAAAGCTGTTTGGAATGGACCTAAAAGTGGGGCTACTTCTGTATCGGTTTTCAAGACTTCAAAGATCGTATCGTAGCTTTCATTTAAGAAAGAAAGGATATGGGGCATATCAGAGTATTTCCCTAACCAATAGGCAGGTTGTGCTATGTTGCCATTGGTATCACGCACAACTCCGGTTGGCTTTATCATACCGGTCTCGGGGTCAATGGTCTTGTCGAAGTTCATTTCATTACCATTCGCATCATAAGGTCTCTTTTCGTAATTGCAGAAAAAGTAGATGCAAGCAGCTAAGAAGTTGACAGCAGAGGTCTGAAAGAACTGATCACTACCGCCACCACCTTCTTTTTTACCTTTTTGCAAGGATTCAAGAAGTGTTTCAGCTGTTTCACTCGCTGCTGTGCTGCCGGATAAACGGTTCTATGATAGAGAATGTCTTACCGGAACCGGGAGTTCCGACAACCCATGTTCCTCGGAATGTGGAACTTAGGTGGGTGTTAAGTGCTTGAAAATCAAATAGAGGAAATTTTGAAAAATGGGAAATGTTCCCAACGTGTTCCCAGGGTTTCAGCGTTGACTTTTATTAGGTTGTCAACGTCTTTTAGCGGCAGTTTGCGTTCAAAACGCAGGGTTAATACCCTTCAAAGATCAAAAAAGTAATGTCCAAATAGGTTCTGGTTTTTGAGGATGGACAGTACATAATAAGTGATAAGTTAGAACTCACTTCTAACTGGATGCAAAGTTACAAAAATAAACTCAAACAAAAGAAGGTTTTTCCCAAAATCTGATCAATGGCTTGTATTTTGGGCTCAATTATCCAATACTGGCAGATGAAGCACGCAATTATGGACGAAAGGGAAAAGAATTTGAATAGGCATTGTGTTTTAGATAAGGTAGCTTGAAAATACCCTATCTATGATTTGGGGATGAGGTGATTTGAAGTCACCCCATCAATAATGAGTAACATTCTTTATATTATATATATGTGGCGATGTTGTCACATGATAAATATATAATAACATCATGATCAAAGAAAAAATCGAACAGGCTCAGACATCAAAAGTGATGTTTCAGATTACTGCTGACGAACTGACAGAGTTTGTCAAGCAGTTGTCGGCTGGTCAGGTAACACCGAAAAGTGCACCTGTAGTACCAACCAAGGTGCAGAACTCACCTTCTACACCGAAAGTAGCTCCTGTACCATCCAAGAGTTACAAGGAACTTCAAGAGAAGATAGAAAAACTAACTGCTCGTGTTGAATCGCTTGAAAACGTTATTATCGAAGGCAAACCGGTACTCAACACAGAAGAAGCAGCCATCTTTTTGGGCATTGCAAAGAGTTCTCTCTATAAGATGACCCACGAACACATCATTCCATTCTATCGTCCTAACGGCAAGATTATTCTCTTCGAGAAAGAAGAACTCTTGAAATGGATGCGTTCGTGTCGAGTAGCATCAGAGAAGGAAATTGATGAAGCTGCTAAACTTAAAATGAGAGAACTCGCTCTGAAGTCCTTGAAAAGAAATAAGTGATCGTTGGTATGACTCTCGATGCATTTGTCAGTTCACACTTTGGGGGTAGCAAATCGCTACTCCCTTCTTTCCTTATCATCGTGGTGAAACAGCCAGATTGGGGATGGAATCATGACAAGACGATACAAATTGGGAACATTCTTCGACATCGTCAGAGAAATAGGTGCTGAAAATCAGCTCATTTGGGCAATACCCAAGTACCACTAAGAATGGAACATGGGTGCATTTGAAAGAAACATGAGTCCGTAAAACATGGATTCATCTCAGTGATGGCAATGATGCCCTAAAACAGGGCACCATACCTAAGGTCGCGTTTCGCGATCCCAGCCATAAGCAAAATCATGAAATATCAATGTGCTTGTATGAATAAAGTTCACTACAGAGGTCTGGAGTCCCTAAATCAGGGAGTCCTGCTCGCCTTGAACCATCTATCGAATTTGTACAAAACGACCCTATAAAATAAATAATGTGTGCAAAAAGAGCTTCAAAACTTGCTTTTTCTTATCATTTGCAGAAAAATTGCCACAATTTTATTAAATTCTTTCGTAAAACGAAATTTATTTCAATTATTTTTGTTATATTTGCACCATAAAATACTACGAAAATGGAAGTAAAGAAGTTGAATCGGTTAAAGGTTGTTATGGCAGAGAAGGATCTGTCAAATATATGGTTGTCAGAAAAGTTGGGAGTCAGTCAGGCGACTGTCTCTAAATGGATGACGAATTTCTCTCAGCCAAATCTCGAAACGCTCATCAAGATCTCAAAGGTTCTGAACGTTGAGGTCTCCGAACTGATTCGTACAGAAGAAGTACAAATTGATGTATAATCACTCTCTAATCTTGAATCACGATGGACAACAAACAATATAACGCTCTCTTCTCCTTCATCTGGAACATTGCCAACGATGTACTGGTACATGCTTTCGAGAAGGGCGACTACAAGAAGATAATACTTCCGTTCATGGTGCTTCGTCGTATTGACGTGCTCCTTGAACCTACCAAGGCTGCTGTTCTTGAAAAGAAGGAGTTCTGCGACAGCCACCATCTGGCAGACTATACTCCTTTCCTCACTCAGGTTACAGGCTATCCGTTCTACAATACCAGTGCCTTCACTATGAAGACCTTAAAGAACGAGATAGATCCACAGCGTCTGAAGATGAATATCATTGAGTACTTCAATGGTTTCTCTCAGGACGTACAGGACATCATAGACAAGTTCAAACTTCGTCAGCAAGTGGATAACCTCACAGAGACAAACCGCCTTGGTTCGCTTCTGGAGAAGTTCACAGACGAAAATATAAACCTCTCCGTGAAGCCTGTGATGCAGGAAGTAACCAAGGAGGATGGTACAAAGGAAATGGTTGAACGTCTGCCAGGACTCGATAACCACACCATGGGAACCATCTTCGAGGAACTGCTCCGTAAGTTCAATGAGGAAAACAACGTGACCGAAGCCGGTGAACACTTCACACCTCGTGATTATGTACGTTTGCTCGGACAGTTGGCTGTAGAGCCTATCAAGGACAAGATTACCGACAATACCTACACTATCTATGATGGTGCATGTGGTACTGGCGGTATCTTGACTATTGCCCAAGAAGAGATTGAGCGCATTGCCAATGAGGAAGGCAAGCGTGTCCGTACCAGCATCTTCGGACAGGAACTGCAACCTGATACATACGCAACCTGCAAGGCTGACCTTATGATAAGTGGCAACATCAACAAGTTCTCTTATCGTCTTGGTACAGTTGATCATCAATATATCGCTTTCGGTTCTACCATTAGTCAGGATGGACATGCTGGCGAGAAGTTTGATTTCTGCATCAGCAACCCACCTTTCGGTACTCCTTGGAAGGAAGATCTGAAGAACTGGGGCATTGGTGACAAGAAAGAGATTACTGACCCTCGCTTTTTTAATGGAGTGAATAGTTTCATTCCTGACATTGGCGACTGCCAGATGCTTTTCCTTGCTAACAACATAAGTCGTATGAAGGACACTCCATTGGGAACTCGTATTGTGGAAGTTCACAATGGTTCTTCGCTATTCACTGGCAATGCAGGAGGTGGCGAAAGTAATCTGCGCAAGTATATCATTGAGAATGACCTTCTTGAAGCTATCGTTGCTATGCCAGAGAATGACTTCTACAATACAGGTATCTCAACCTACATCTGGATTATCACCAATCGCAAGGAAGAACGTCGCAAGGGTTACGTGCAGCTTATTGATGCAAGCAAACTTTGCTCTCCACTTCGCAAGAACCTGGGTAGCAAGAACTGCGAGACATCTGAGGAAGACCGCAACCGCATCCTTCAATTGCTCATTGACTTCAAGGAAACTCCCGAAAGCAAGATATTCAAGAATGAAGAGTTTGGCTACTGGCAGGTTCCTGTGCTCCGTCCTAAACGTGACAAGGAAGGCAACATAGTTCTCAAAAAGGGAAAGCCAGTATTGGCTTGCAACAAGAAGGAATCCGAGCAGATTCCTCTTCTCTATCCTGGTGGCATCGAGGCATTTTACGAGAAAGAGGTTAAGCCGTACGACTCTGAGGCAGAGTTTGATGAGCCAATCATCGGTTATGAGCTATCCTTCACAAAGTATTTCTACGAACCTGTTCAGCTTCGCACCCTTGATGCCATCATGGAGAACATTCGAAGCATCGAACGTGATACAGATGGATTGTTGGATGAGATAATGAAGTAAGCGAATGGCACAACGATACGAAACATACAAAGATTCTGGACTGCAATGGCTCGGAGAGATTCCGGGACATTGGGGAGGCACAACTATGGGTAGGATTTTATCATCCCCATTGCAATACGGAGCTTCAGAATCTGGAGATCCCACAGAACAACCTGGTGATTGGAGATACATCCGAATTACTGATATTACGCTTGATGGAAAACTCAAAAATGAAGGTCAGAAGTATTTACCAAAAGATATAGCAGAACTATACCCACTTGAAAAAGGTGATTTGCTGTTTGCAAGAAGCGGAGCAACTGTTGGCAAATCTTATTTGTTCAATGAATCAATAAATGCCTGTTTTGCTGGCTACTTGATAAAAGCACGCATTAACAAGGACATTGCATTGCCAGAGTATGTTTCTCACTTTACTAAATCTGCTCAATATGACGAGTGGAAGAATAGAATTTTTATTCAAGCCACTATACAAAATATCGGAGCAGACAAATATTCTAGACTGTATGTTCCACTCCCACCCATGTCCGAACAACACGCCATTGTCTCTTACCTTGATGATAAATGTGAGAAGATTGAGGAATGGCTTGACAAAAAACAGAAGGAAGTTGAGCATCTTCATGAATTGAAACAACGTGTCATCGCAGATGCTGTGACGCGAGGTCTCAATCCTAACGTCACGATGAAACAAACCAATATCTCTTGGCTGCCAGAGGTACCAGAGTATTGGAAAATACTTCGAGTAAAACACATGTTCAATAAAGAACAGCGTCCTGTTGAAGAGGGTGACGAGATTGTAACTTGCTTCCGTGATGGTGAAGTAACTCTGAGAAAGAACAGAAGAACAACAGGTTTCACAGAAGCAACAGATTATAGCCATTATCAGCACATTTGCAAAGGTGATCTCGTTATACATCAGATGGATGCTTTTGCTGGTTCTGCTGGTGTGTCGGATTCCGATGGTATGGGTACTCCTGTATTAAGCGTTTGCACACCAAAGTCAGAGAATATCCTGAACGAATATTATGCTCATATAGTGAGATTGATGGGCAAAAACGGCTTCATTCTATCCTTGTATAGAGGCATCCGTGAACGTTCATCAGACTTTAGGTTTGATACGTTTGCTAATTTGTGGCTTCCTGTACCACCCATTGAAGAGCAGAAGCAAATAGTCGCTTATATTGATGGTAAAACCTCTAAGATTGATAAGCTCATTGCCAATATTACAACGGAAATAGAAGGAATTAAGGAATACAAACAGCGTCTCATCAGCGACGTTGTAACAGGTCAAATCAAAGTATGTTAAGTAAATGGAAGACTACAGCGAATACATAATACAAGGCGAACCTGACAAAAGGGAACGTGTAAGGAACTGGATGACTGCCATCGGTTTGCAGGACGTTGATGACCTCAAACCGTCACAGTACTTCCTTGATACCGTCAAGCAGAACATTGAAGGCAAGATTACGCTCGAAGAAGTCCGTAAACTTGTCGATCAGTACTATACCACAAAGGAAGGTCTTCAGCAGGAGAAACGCACGGAAGAAGCCGATAAGGTGGCTGTGCGTATTGCAGAACTGATTGCACATAAGGCATTTAGCTTCCGTCCAAACAGCCTTGCATCCATTCATCGCCATCTGTTTGAAGGAATCTACAAGTTTGCTGGCACATACCGAGATTACAACATAACCAAACCAGAACTTGTATTGCGTGGTGATACCGTAAGATACGAATCAGGCAACCTGATAAGCGATACCCTGGAGTATGAGTTTGATACTGAAAAGAAGTTCTCATACGAAGGTCTTTCTATGCCAGAAATGGTGAAGCATATAAGCCGTTTTATAGCAAACGTATGGCAGATACATCCTTTTGGCGAAGGAAACACTCGTACAACAGCAGTGTTCACGATACAGTTCCTAAGAAACCTTGGCTTTGAGGTAACTAACGAGATCTTTGCCGAGAACTCCAAGTATTTCCGCAACTCACTAGTTAGAGCCAACTACACCAATATGCAGTATGGCATTACTGAGACAACTGAGTATCTGGAGCGATTCTTCCGTAACCTGCTTATGGGAGAACAGAATGAGTTGAAGAGCAGGTACATGATAGTGGGTACAAGCTGGGAAGAGAACAAGAAGGAAGATGCAGTTGCTACCCAAGAAAGTACCCAAGAAAACATAGGTAGTACCCAAGAAAGTACCCAAGAAACGAATAAGAGTACCCAAGAAATGGTTCTTGATGAGATACGCAAGCATCCTTTCACTACTCGCGAACAGCTTGCCAAGGTCATCGGCATCACGCCAGATGGCATCAAGAAGCAACTAGACAAGTTGAAGAAGGCAAAGGTCATCAAGCATGTAGGACCAACGAAAGGCGGTCATTGGGAAATCATAAAAGAATAAGGCTATGGACACTTCAGAAACAGGGCTTGAAAAGATAATCGTTGACTGGCTACGTGACCATAATGGCTACGAGCAGGAAACTCCACACGCTTACAACAAGGATTTTGCCTTGGTTGATAAGTGGGTGGAAAGGTTCGTTACAGAAACTCAGCCAGAGAAAGTGAAGCAATCTATGTGCTTTGCCTCACCAAGTGAGCGTTTCAAGTTCTTCACCCGACTGGCAAACGAGATAACGAAGCGTGGTGTGACGGATGTACTGCGCAAGGGATATAAGTTCAACGGTTCAACTTTTGATCTTTACTATCCATTGCCATCAGAACTGAATCCAAGTGCCAAGGTTGCATACGAACATAACATCTTCGGTGTAATACGTCAGGTGATGTACTCCAAGGTAAACACCAACGAGATAGACTTTGTAGTGTTCATCAATGGTCTGCCACTCACCACATTCGAACTGAAGAACAACTACACAGGTCAGACATACGAGAATGCCATTGCTCAATATCGCACAGACAGAGACCCTAAGGAGCTGCTGCTACAGAAGAAACGTTGTGCAGTACACTTTGCTGTGGATGACTGCCAAGTATGGATGTGTACAGCTTTGGTTGGCAAGGACTCCTGGTTCCTGCCGTTCAACTGCGGTGTGAATGGTGGTGCTGGTAATCCTGTCATTGAAGGAGATACCATGACCTCATATCTCTGGAAGGATGTTCTGACCAAGCCAACACTCTCCAATATCATTGAGAACTTTGCACAGGTAATCAGCAGCGAAGACAAGAAGACTCACAAGGTGAAGGAAACTGTTATCTGGCCACGATACCATCAGCTGGATGCAGTTCGCACATTGCTGAATGTGACAAAGATGTCGAATATAGGTCGTAGATTCCTCATTCAGCACAGTGCCGGAAGTGGTAAGTCAAACTCCATCACATGGCTTGCTTATCAGCTCGTCACCCTGTTGCAACCAAATCAGGAACCATTCTTTGACAGTATCATCGTGGTTACTGACCGTGTGAACCTCGACAAGCAGATACGAGACAACATCAATGCCTTCCAGAGATTAAGCAATCTTGTGGGATGGGCAGATAAGTCTGGAACACTCCGTGAACTATTGACAGGAGGGAAAAAGATTATCATCAGTACCATCTTCAAGTTCTCATTCATCCTAGATGAGATTGGAAGTTCATTGAAGGACAAACGATTTGCCATTATCATAGATGAAGCACACAGTAGCCAGAATGGATCGCTGTCTGCTAATCTTGCTACAGGTATATCTGGAAACGCAACACCTGTCATACCTCTTCATTCAGAAGAAACGTCAATCGGTATGGTAGCAGAAGAACCTGCTCAGTATGGCGAACCTGAAGACATTGAAGACAAGATTCATAGAATAATAAAGGGAAGGAAGATGGCAAAGAATGCCAACTACTATGCCTTTACCGCCACACCTAAGAACAAGACTCTGGAAATGTTCGGTGATAAGGTGGAACGCATAAATGAGGAACCTCTGTACATTCCTTTCCACGAATACACTATGAAGCAAGCCATTGAGGAAGGTTTTATCCTCGATGTGCTGAAGAACTATACACCATATTCTTCTTATTATCGTGTATTGAAGGCTGTCGAAGACGATCCTGAATACGATAAGAAGAAGGCATTGGGTAAGATTCGTGCTTATGTAGAGCGTCAGCCTGAAACGATTGAGAAAAAGGCTGAAATCATCGTTGAACACTTCCTGAAGAAGGTCTATATGAAGATTGGTGGCAAGGCTCGTGCCATGGTGATAACCAGTAGTATTGAGCGTGCCATTGAGTTCTACAAGGTGATTACCAAGATGCTAGAAGAGCGCAACAGCCCATATAAGGCTATTGTGGCATTCACAGATAAGGTGATTAACGGCAAGGTCGTTACAGAAGCCGAGTTGAACGGATTCCCATCTGCCGAGATAGAACAGCGTGTAGAACAGGAGCCTTACCGCTTCCTGATTGTTGCGGATAAGTTCCAGACAGGTTATGACCAACCATTACTGCATACCATGTATGTGGATAAGCAGATAAGTGACCTGAAGGCAGTACAGACACTTTCACGTCTGAACCGCTGTCATCCCAAGAAGCAAGACACCTTTGTTCTTGACTTTGCCAATGACCCAGAAATGATTCGCCAGTCATTCCAGAGGTATTACAAGACAACTATCCTCGAAGGAGAGTCTGACGTGAACAAACTCAATGACCTCACTGAGACCATAGAGGCATTCAACTTCTACACCCAGGATGATGTTGACCAAGTGGCAACACTCAAACTGATGGGAACGGATGAAGACCGTCCAAAGATAGACTCAATCATTGATGCCGTTGTGGTACGCTTCAAGGCAGAACTCAATGATGATGAGCAGATAAAGTGTAAGAGTGCCATCAAGAACTTCAACCGCTGCTACCCTTATTTCTCTGCCATCATGCCGTATGAGAGTCCAGAGTGGGAAAAGCAATATGTATTCTATTCCCTTCTGGTCAAAAAGCTGCCAAAGTTGAAGATTGATGACTATACTGATGGCTTGCTTGATGACATCGACTTTGACAAGTATCGCATTGTGAAGGAAGAGGAACGTGCCATCGTACTTGAAAACGAAGACACTAATGTCAAGCCTATTCCTGTTGGTACTGGTGGCGGTAAGCCACAGCCAGAAATGGATGCTCTGTCAAGTATTGTGAAGGACTTCAACGACACATACGGCAACATCGAGTGGAAGAACCGTGACGAAGTTCAGCGTCAGATCGAGGAACTGCCAGCACGCATTGCCACAAGTGTTGACTTTGCGAATGCCGTTCGCAATGGCGACAAGCAGGTGGCGCAGATAACCTTCAATGATGACATCATCAACATAGTCGCTGCGATGCTGGAGGAAAAGACAGAGTTCGTGCAAACATACTTTGCTAATCAGGACTTCCAGAACTTTGTGAACGCAAGGGTATTTCAGGCAGCGGTGAGTCAATTATCGAGTCAAAGAATATAAAATTACATCAAAATCAAAGAAATATTGAACGTCGGACAATTTTTGTCATACAATTATAATAATTTTGCATCAAAATTCAAATAACATGGCAGATAAAAATTTCAAATCCCTTGATTCACTCAAGAATGTAGAAAATGTAATAAATGAAGCTTCTGAGGCCATTAAAGATCCCTCAAGAACAATTGTGTCTAGCGCCATTCCGGACGTTCTTGGAGGTGTGTTAGGTGCTGGTACTGGTGGTGCTATTGGCTTTGCAGGTCTTTACTTCCTTGGTGTAACAGGAATGTCAGCAGCAGGCTTGACTTCAGGTCTGGCAGCTGCAGGTGCAATCGTTGGAGGTGGTATGGCTGCTGGTGTTGCTGTATTAGCTGCTCCTGCTGTTGTCCTAGGTGGAATCGGATATGCTATAGTTCACAATAACAGAGAAAACAAAATAAAAGAAGAACGTCAAAGACTTTACAACTTAGCGTTGCAGAAGCATCAAGCAATTATTAATGCACTTAAAGATTCTGCAAAATTAAGCAAAGAAAGAGCTGATTATCTTCAATCTCTCAATATCTTGTTACAAAGAGCTATAAAAGAATTAAAAGAGGATTTAGGCAAATAATTTCCTGTTCGATTATGCAAACAACTACAGAAGGGAAAAACAATAATTCCAATTTAGATTCATCTGTATTGGAAGTGGAGGAGTTTCTTTCAAATCTTGGTCTTCAAGATGAAGTTATCGCATTACAAAAGAAAACTCTCAATAAGGACACCCAATCTATTTGGTCAGATGTAAGCAAGTCAACTACAACAAGCTTAGTCGGAGGAGCCCTTGCTGTTGGAGTCGGAGTAATTTCGGCTCCAACAGTAATCGTTGGTGGTGTTGGTTATGCTATAAGTAAATTCGTAAAACAGCAACTAAAAAAGAATAAATTTCCAGAAGAAGAACGCTTACGATTATATAAGCTTGCATTATTAAAACAACAGGCTATAATAGATGCACTTAAAGAAGATAATAAGGTTTGTAGGGAAAAAGCAGATTATTTACAATCGTTGAATGAAGTTTTACAAGAAGCGATAAAAGAACTAAAGTCCAATACAACCAGACAATGAAAAAATCAGATGACATTCAAATAAATAATATTCTTGCATATCAAAGGGAAGAATTGGATGGTATAGACTTTAATACTTCTCAATTGGATTCGTCTATTTCTGAAACAGAGAAACTATTATCGGAACTTGGGTATGTTAATGATATACAAAAAGCAAGAAATGCTGCAAAAGCACAAAATATTAAATGGATTCCTTCTCGCACTTTGACACTTCCTGACTGGAACCAATTGTGTTTGGAGGCAAATTCGACTTTGAATACCCCTGTTGAGCATATTCAAGAACTATTTTCACAAGAAGAGCTTGAAGCTAATAAAAATTATATAAATAAACTAAATACAGATTTCAATTCGCTTCATAAACTTGATTCCGTTGATATTACAATATGTGCAGTTGCTGGCATAATATCTGGTGCAATTGACATATTGATGGTTGGAATTCCAGGTCCAACGAAAGATGGTGTCAAAGGAGGTCCTCTTTCTAATTATATTAGAGAACATTTTGAGAAGGTGTTTCCTCCTGAAAAAATGGAGGAGTTGGGAAAGAAGAAATTTGTAAAAACTTCGTATGATGCGCAAGATAATAGAAATACGCGCATTTATGTAGAAGGACTGTCTTCATATTATCATAGAGCATTGTCTTTTGGTCATGATCCTATTTTGGGATTCATTGTAGGTGTATTTGATATAATGACAGGCCGAATGACCACATTAGACAAGAAAGGTAAATTAGTGTCACAAGTTATGGATTGTTATTCTGATAGAAAGGAAACAAACTTGTTTGTTGCACTGGCAAAACATATTTTGCATTTGAAATCAGACATTACTACTCCAGCAGGATTACCTGCACCATTGTCTATACTTTTCAATTATTGTCAATTTGGTTCTATTGGAGAAGAAGAAAACACGATAGCAGAAATTGCCCAAGGAATGTATCATGACGGTTATGATTTTATTCAATTTTGTTCAAGTAGTATTCCTGTTATGCTAACAGAGGTTATTGTAAGACTTGGATGGGCATTAAAAAGACGAAAAGAAGGATGTAATTTGAAACAATGCATTCCAGCCTCTTTAGATAGACAAAAGAATCCTAAATTGGCTACAATGCTGTTTATCGCTCATACGGCTGCAACCGCTATAAATGCAGGTAAGGTCGCATTCACGGAGAATCCTATGGCAATAAATTATCCACAATGGCTGGCATTTTCAAAATACGCATTCTTTGAACTAAAATGGAACCTTTACACAAAACCGGCTGTTAGACATAAGTTCGTAGTGAACAAGTTGGAAACTGAATTTAACGACATTCTTGCAAAGATAGACGAAGATTACTCGTCTTATTCTGTCGAAACTGAGAAAAGTATTAAAACTATTTGGATTTAGAATATGTCCAAACTTAAAAAATGCCTTTATCTCATAGATCTCCTGTCTCGCAGGGGACCTATGAGTTTGAAGGAAATAAACGACCACTATCAGTATTCCTCAATATATGATGGTGAAATTATACCTCGCACATTTGCAAGGTATAAGGATTATATTGCCGAAACGTTTCCTTGCTATATTGAATACAATCAAAGTACCAATGAATATTCCTTGAAGCGTTATCATCAATATGGTCAAGACGATAGACTTTACAATTACCTTTTATCTGCATACCATATAGAAGGAATGAGTGAGCTCGCGGTTAAGCACCGAGATAAGGTCAAGTTGCTTAATGCTCCAACAGGTGTAGAGAATGTTCAAATTATTCTTGAAGCCATCGATAAACAAAAGGGAATAGAGTGTGATTACTATTCTTTTGACAGGGCGACCAAAAAGCAACAATTGCTGATACCTTATTTCCTTAAAACCTGGGAGCAACGCTGGTATTTGGCAGCTGAACCTGATAATCGTCATCATGGTATATCCATCTTTGCTCTGGAACGTATGGACAACATACGTCTGACAGAACAGAAGATGCTACCAAGCAATGATGTAACGGCAGATGAATATTGGGAAGGTAGCTTTGGTGTCAATCATAGTGACGATCAGGTTCCTCAACGTATTATTATAAAGGTGTATGGTTCACAGGCAAACTATGTTCGTGCTCTCCCTATCCATGAATCTCAGAAAGAGTTGGAGCGTACTGAAGAATATACAATCTTTGAGTATCACATAGTTCCGTGCTTCAACCTATACCAACAGTTACTATGGCATAGAGAAAAGCTTGAAATCATTGAACCTATAGAAATGAGGGAAGAAATGACCAAGGTTGTAAAAGAAATATCAAATCTCTATACAAAATGATCACAGAGAAAGAATTTTTAGAACTGCTTACTGACAAACTTATAGAAGTGGCTAATAATCCTAAACTACGAAAAGAATTTAGGGTAAGTTACGACGAAGGTTCTGACATTACATCTATTGTATTCTACAAGAACGAACCGTTGATGTCTGAAATTGAGGACTATGCTCTGGCAGCATTCCGGGACGATTCCAACATGGAGAGGTTCATTGGTAAAAGACCAAAGAAGGGCTCGTTTGACGATATATACAGACAAGCAGAGAAAGGAGATAAAGCGAAGATGCTGCAAGTTGCACAAGCTTATAGGGACGGCATAGGTGTTCATAAGAACCTCCGTCTGGCAGAAACTTGGGAACAGATTGCAGTAAACTACAAGGGAAAACAGGAAAGTAAAACTGAGATAAATGAACACCAGTTAGCATTTGACTTCTAAATTTTGAACAAATACAAATTATTTTTGGCAGGTCGGACAGCATTTGTCTGTACCTGCCTTTAATTTTGCAATCAAATTAAGTTAAACACTAAATTTGAAGCAAGATTATGAGACCAGACATTGACCTCGAATTTCTCCAGAATTGTACCAATGCAGATTTGCGTACACTCTGTGACATCCTAATTAAAGATAATGATGGCAACATTCGCCTAAGTGAGAAACTGACAGATACCGATAGCTACTACAACTGCTATCCACATAATACAAAAGGTATGTGGCAAGACATTGCTGCAGAACTTCAGCGTTTCGGTGGTAACACGTTCCTTAACTTTTATCGTCATGGACGTGGACCTGCTTATGAGAATATCGTTCTTGATGTATGCAAGAAGATGGAAGTGAACGACATTACCGAACATGATACAGCTGAAGAGATGGAACAGAAACTGTTATTCAAGATGACCGAAACGATGATTAGCCAACTCTCTGAGGCAGAACTTGCTCAACTGATGAAAGAACTGAACATCGAAAAGCGATCATATAAGAAGCAAGGTGTGATGGCTGCTCTACTTGTTGCTAAGGCAGTTAACAAGAAGTTGTTCTACAAGATGATGACATACATCTTCAGATTTGTATCACAAATGCTTGTCGGTCGTGGAATCATGGCTGCTGGTGCTGGTTTGATTGCTCGTGGTACCCAGTTTCTTCTTGGTCCTGCTGGATGGATTATCTGCGGAGCATGGACAGCATGGGACATAGCAGGTCCAGCGTACCGTGTCACTATTCCTGCTGTACTGCAGGTTTCTTATATGCGCATGAAATATAACTCCAGATTGTTAACAGTCTAACATTTATGCTATGAGAGCAACAGATATAATGCATCCAGAAGATGCTAAGGCTATTGCAGTCCTCAAAAAAATACCACTCATAGACAGTATTTGCCGTGAGGTCCTGGAATTTGCAGAAGAGAACATCTATCGTGGCGAGAATCTTGCTATGATGTTACGTGCAACTCCTTCATGTATGCCCGACTTATATTCAGATATGACAGAGGTCGTTAGTAAAGTAGGTATATCCATGCCTGACTTATACGTTTACAACGATCCTGTGATGAATGCGTTTACATTTGGTGAGACAAAGCCTTTTGTTTGTGTATCGAGTTCTGTTATAGAGAAGATGACAAGAGAAGAGGTGAAAGCGATTCTTGCTCATGAATGCGGCCATATCCTTTGTCAGCATGTTCTTTATAACAGTGTGGTTCATACCTTAGAAGAATTAGGTCATGACCTGGGAGCAATTCATTATTCACTGACAGGTCCTATGTACCTTGCACTCTGTTATTGGAGTAGAAGAAGTGAGTTGTCTGCTGACAGATGTGCTGCAGCTGTAGTTGGAGAGAAGATATTTCAGTCAAGTATGCTGAAACTCACCAGTGGCTTGGCAGATATAGGAACAGATCCTTATCAGTTGGTACGTCAGGCAAAGGAATATCATGCCCACGAACGTAAATCTATATGGTCACGCATTCAGCAAAATTGCAGAATGGCATTCTATTCACACCCTCAAATGGTTAATCGTGCATACGAGATAGACCGTTGGAAGAACAGTTATAGCTACAAATCATTAACAAGAAACATGTATGGAAAGGAAATTAGCTAAATTACAGCTTGGGATATTGATAGCATCAATATTCGGCTTAGCTTTATGTATGAACCAGGTGTTCTGGTCAGATGTAACAAGAACAACGCGCACCGTCTATGGTGTCATCAGTATTATCTTGTACGTAATCATGCTTTTATTGCCACTAATATCCATGAAACTTAGAGGGAAGCAGATTACTTTCAAGAAATATGTTCAGTGGTTGGTTTGTTCAACATTAACCGAGTAAGCTATGGAAGAAAAAGGAATGATAGACCTGTTGCAAGGTGATAACTGCGTATCAATCAATGTTAAGAACATGAACATACCTGTAGTAACGGATGAGCTATGCATTGTTCTAAAGAAAAGAGTTGTTGTATGTCATGTAAATGATGAAGCAAAGGCTATGTTTACATTTTGGAGATACGCAACTGACGAGTTACCATGTTTGTTTATGTCAACAAAGCGTAATACCCCGACTCTCCTAAAAGATACGTTTGAAGAAGTATTCGGTATGAGCATCGATGATATTGATATGAGAAAGAGTGCATCACTTGCAGGTTTCGACTCTTTCCTTGATGCCTTTTCAAAGATGAAGATCTATATCAATGATTCCTCAAAAAACATAGATGACCAAAGTGTTAAGGATATGATAGTATCATACGACATAAAACTTATTGTTACAGACTCCACTGATGTTTGTTAGCAAATTCAAGCGTCAAGTATAATTCATCGATTGAGAAAAATATGGTTTTTGGAACAGCAAAATTCAAATGTGACAACTGTGGTGAAACGTTTGTTTCAACTGCAATGGAGTGGAATGCGTCTGTTTTTCTTGCGCCGATGCCATGCCCAAAATGCGGAAGTCTGCATACATATCCAGCAGGGATGAGGAATTTATTGGGGATGACAGGACCTGGTTTTTACAAGAAAATATGGGAAGCTAATGACAAAAGATAAAGTAAAAGGCGCATCACCCATTATTGGATGGTGCGCCAATTTTAATAGAGATTAGTTGCGACAAGAATTTCACTTGCGACGCTTCTGGTTCTGCTCGTGCTTGGTACGGATGAACTCGTCCAGCTCGTCAATCTGCTCACGGTTGAACTTGACATCATCGAAGAGCAAGTCCACCTTGTTGAAACGATTGACGGCAGCCGTGTCATTCATCACGTATGACCAGTTTCTGACAGTGACGTACTTGGCACGGTCATGATGCAGATCCTTGTTATCAAATGACAGAACTACTATCAGGCAGAACTCCATCACCATTACAAAGAATGCGATGAGGAAGCAGAATCTGCGGAAGTACTTCGACAGCCAGAGAAACGAGAAAGCATACATAGGCCAGTGCCAGAACAAGTAAGCCAGACATGCCCACGAAGGGAATGGTGGTCTCTTGGGAGCCTTGACACCTTGTAACTTCTCAACTCTGCCAATGATATTCTCCAACCGTATGGCGGTTTCTCCGTTCTGCTTGACAAGTTCCTTGACCTCTTTCTGAACCCTATCGATAGCACCCTCATGCTTCCTGTACATATTATAATCCCTCTGGATTGAACTCATGTACGAAGCACACTGGTAAAGTGCATCGGTAGTAGTCAAGACTTTCTTGCCTTCGGCTTCCTGCTTTTTAACCCACTCATCACTGGCTTTTTGCTTAGCCTGTTCTCGGTTGCTAAGCGTAGTGAGTAGAGAGGTTTCCAGCAATTCACCGAAGTCCTTGAAACTAACATCACCAAGCATTACGTCAGAATACTCCTCCAACTTCTGATTGACTTGTGCCATATCAGGAAGAATAGAGTTCGGCTGACACTCCGGGATGAAGACATCCTCATCCTCGGCTTCCTTGCCATCCGTATGAGCAACGATAGGAGGTTGTAAAGGCTCAATCGAAGATGATATATCTACCATCTTTTCCTGAACTTCCTCAATCTTGCTCCTGGTCGTATAGCTCTTGGCAGGTTTCGGTTTTGCCTTGGATTTCTCCTTGGACTTGTTTTTAGAATCTTCTGTGTTATCCATATTCTAAATGTATTAACGATGGAACTTAGGTCTATTCCTTTTCTTCTTCTCGTCATCATCATCGTCATCGCCCCAGCCACTGGAACTGCCACCACCGCCACCTCCTGAGGTCGGAACCACAGTCGGACCAACGGCAAGCTCAACGGCTGCAGCAGCCACGTTGGAAGCAAGTTCGGCAGCCGCTTCGGTATCGAAAAAGGCAGAATCGTTGTTATCATCATAGATATTCACGCTACTGTCCTCGACATACTCATCTTCCTTGCCAAAGGAAACTTTCGGCAGACGGACATCAGAATCCATATCGTCAAACTTGACCTCATGAATCATTGGTTCATCAGGCAACCACTGGTCTTTAGGCAACAGAGCGTTGATGTTGTACAACTGCTGGTTCAACATGTAGAAAGTCAAACTGCGTCGGTCAACCTGATAACCACTCATTGAGACATTGCCTCTGGTGAAGACAACTCCCATGCCTTTGCCACCTTCACGAGGTGCGACCTTGACCTGAATGCCTTGCTCCTTCATACGATCAATGAAATCCTGCCACGTACGACTGCCAGGCAATGCTTTCTGTGCTGCATCAAAGATGGCATACTTGACAACTGCCTTGCCTTTGAGTCGGTCACGGTTGACCTTCATCTTGCCATCACTCCAGTGAAGACCGTAGTGTCGGGTCATCGCCTGACAAATGGCGATTGCCCTTTCTACATCACATCCGTCAGATATGGTCTTGCCGAAATCGTTGACTCGGTTATAGACAACATGCACATGGTCATGGTCGTGGTCATGGTGTCGGAAGATGACAAACTGGGTATCAGTGATGCCCATCTTCTTCATATACTCCATTGCCAGTTTACGCATGAATCCGTCAGTGCAACGATGTGCGTCTTCAGGAGGAAATGAAAGCGCAAAGTGTCCGACACAATTCTCAACCCTTGGGTTCATCATAGCCTGAATCTTGAAAGACTTTGCTATGGTATAGTTGCTCCGAAGATCAACTCCGCGAGAAGCGAGAATTGTTGTGTCCTTGTCCTTGATGTCGTTTGCATAATTGACGATTCCCCCGAAGGTAGAACCGTTACTTATCTTGGGCATCATATCCAACGGTAAATTATGTCGAGTACACCATGAAGCCTTGAACGCAAATCAAGCATATCCTTTGCCACACTGCTGAAACCTGCCTTGTTGGCTTGGTATGCCAACTGGTTGAGATTTCCAGCCATGTTAGCAGCTGCCCTGAAGTCCTTGGCGAAGTCAGGATCTATAGGAGCCTTGACATAGCCGTTCATAGTCATCTGGTTCATGTACTCTGAGTCCGACATCCTGTTTTCATCAGCAGCGAGTTCGACGCATTTAGCCTCTTCAATAGTGAAGTAAGCCTTCTTGCATACGGTTCGCTTCTGTTCCTCTGCTAAGGGTGGACGACCTCCCTTATGTTTACGAGAAGAGTTAGGGGTTTGGGGTTCTTGGGTATTATTCATAATAGCCTCCTTCACATTTATGTGCCAGCATCTTGATGCTCCCGACCGAAGGGATGGTTGTTTTCTGGGCATAGAAAACATACACTTGCTCCCCAACCCCGTAAAACCCCTCTCCGCAAAGCGGTCGTTACGTCTGACGGGCATCGTTTCAGTTCTGCTGGATCGTGTCAGATACAAGACTTAACGTAGGTAATACCAAGGTTATAGCCGTAGGCATCGAAGATGTTTGCAATAGATGAATAGACAGGCTGCAGGACAGGTGGTGAGCCATCGGCAGAGCCATGGTCTTACGACCTCGACAAAGCCTCCAGAAACGGTTTTTACGCATAATAGCGGACTGTGGTCAGAGACACCTCGCTGACCTCTGTCTGCTGCGTAATGTCCGAGTAGAAGGATGGTCTCGAATCAATGCCTGGGCGACTCTTACTACATATAATATAGTATGTGTCGCTTTGGCATCCCTTCACCCTTGGGTTTGTCTATGCCGGAAAGCCTGGTTCACTGCTTGTGCCTTGAATGAGGATCAAGAGGTGAAACTGGTCAGAAATCCAGCATTGACAAAAGGGAAAAGGGTAAGGCATGGTGTGTCTGCCAAAGGACATCACCATTCTGTTGTTCCTGCAAGGCTCAGAGGATAGGCTATGACAGCGTACAACTGCTGACCATGCCCATCATCAGAGATACCTGTCAGCCCTGCACCTCCTTTCCGAGCGTATCTGCCAACTTGTTCTCCTGAGCAGCAAGATTCGGCAGACGCTTCTTCTTGTCCTTCATGAGCGCATGGAGTTCCGATAAGGCATACGTCTTACGCTTTCCCCAGCGTGAAGGAATCAGATAGCCATTCTTCTCCCAAGTCCACAAGGTGGTCTTGCAGACATGGAATTTAGCAATGACCTCGTCAGTCGTCAAATAGGTCTCGTCCTTTGGAGCCATTGCCAATTCGGCATCTCGCATAGCGATAGTCTTCTCGATAATGGTCTCTGCGAACTGGACAAGATCCTCGCCAGTGACCGTGAAATTCATGCGACCACCAGCCTGAATCATTGAGTATAAATCCATTATTCAGTCCTGTTTTGGTTAGTATTATCCGGCACTTGCTGAGTGCCAGCGTTATCAACACCAGAGAAGAGGTCTTCCTGCATGTAACCGCCACGTCTGGCAGTACCAGCATTGCCTTCTTCTCGCTTCTCACCATCATTCTGACTGCCAGCCTTTGTTTCCTTGGTTGCAGCACCCTCAGTTGCAGTTGCCACATTCTGAGTGACAGGTGAGCCTTCCTTCTTCTGACCCTTATCTTCGCTTGCTCCATCAGGCGAAGGTGTTGGGTCGGCAGATACCTTGTCATCAGCCTTTGGAGCATAGGCTGAGATACGGTCTGCCAGATAAGGGAATGAAAGAACCATGAACTTCTTGTGCATGTCGATCGTGAGAACATCACGTTCGGCAAGTCCATTGAGGAAGTCACGAACCTTATCCCTGTGCCAGTCCCACACTCGTGCGAGTTCGGAAACCGACGTTACCAGTTGCCCAGGGGTAACGACCAGTGGAGTACCCTCCTTGGTCATTGCACCTGTAGGCTGCTGGCAGGTCTTGTTGAGAAGGTCGCGGAAAGCATCGACTCTCAACACCTCTTTCTTGTGAACTGGACAGAGGTAATCCAGTAGGTCAAGACTCACCACATGAGTGAGGAAGACCTCATGAGTAAAATGCTTCTGTGACATAGTAAGTATATCAGTGATAAAAGCGGTTTATTCTCTCGATACCTGATGACCAATCCCTTGGTCAGGAGGTGGGGGTATTCATTGAATATGCTTCTTCTTTGATTTGCAGTATTAAAAGGTTTGACATGTGTCCTGTCGGCAGATGCGGTATAGGGACATCTGCCAGACAGAACGTTAGTACATCAGAGCAAGTGTGGCAGAGCAGGTGTGTCAGTTGATCATGTCAACGAGTTCACGCTTCATGTCATCATCGATGGTGCGGTATCTGGCGAAAGCCTTGGAGCCTTCGACATGCCCCGACATCGAGCCAATAAGGTCTGGATCCTTGACCTTCTTGTACATGTTGCCGATGAAGGTTCGTCGAGCCATGTGGCTGCTGGCAATCTCATTGAGTGGTCTCTTCACCTCGGTGCGAGTCTTCGGGTCGAGTACCGAAACGATGCGTGTGACACCTGCCATGGTACAGAGTGTCTTGATACCCTCGTTGTACTCGTAATCCACGAAGTAAGGAAGCAAGGTCGTCTTGCGCCAACTGTAGCGGTCAAGTATCTCCTGAGCCTTCTTGTTCAGCGGAACACGGACAAGTCTGCCTGAACTTTCGGCAGTCTTATGTGGGATGTACTCCAGAGCACCATTGACGATGTTGTCCTTGGTGAATCTGCCAATATCACCCATACGACAGCCGACACAACACTGGAAGATGAAGATGTCACGATGGAACTTCAACTGGTTCTTCTCGCCTGACAGATCAAGGTTCCAGATTCTGTCTCTTTCTTCAAGAGTCAGATACCACGGAGTGCCATACGTCGGTGACTTCAACTCGAAACGGCTGAAAGGCTTGGTCGTTGGAATGCCATTGAGGTGAACCCACTTCATGACAGTACGCACACGATGAAGGATGTCATAGATGTAGTTCTCCGACAGTTCCTCCTTTGGCTTCTGCCACTCATGCAATCCCTCAAAGAGAAATGGATAGTCCTGATAAATCAGATACTCGTCCACGCAATACTCCTTGAAAAGATAAAGGTCTTCCTCGGTGATGGCTTCGGCATACATGGTATATCCCTTGCGACGCTTGACCTTCTGCATGTACTGCTCGAATCGCTCTATCTTCTTCACGATGCCTCGTGCAGCATAGATAGTTGATGTTGCCACCTTGCGATGATTGTAGTACTCCATGATTTGACAAGAGAGTCGTGTGTCAATGCCATCTTCAGCGTATATCAGGTTAGGATGATGATACAACTGAATGAGGTGCTTCAGCCACTTGCCATCAACTCCCTTGTGGTACTTCTCTGCAATCTGTTCAGAGAGTTCCCTGACCTTTCGGTCAAGGTCTCTCTTCACTTCATCAGGAACAGTATTCACACGCAGCTTGTAGCCTTGGCGGTCATCACTCCAATGGTTGGCATTGATGGTCAGCTCACTTGCAACCTTGATGTCAAGTTCTCCGTCTCTCACACGGAAGAATATCGTGCTTTTGTCAGTAGTGTTGTTCTTGGCAACCTTCTTCTGACGGATGAATGCAGTTACTTTCATAGTTCGTACATTGTAGTGTTACTATTCTATGCCCTCCAGTGCATCCCACTTGCAATCGTCATCGATGTGACGATAGCGACGGAAAGACTTTGAGCCAGGCACATGACCTGTCAATGAGCAAATCAAATCTGGGTCTTTCACCTTCTTGTAGATGTTGGCGATGAAGGTCTTTCTCGCTGTATGGGTTGTTGCAACCATGTACAGAGGGAAGTGGCTGAGTTCCTTGGTATCAGGATCTCTCGCCATGACCATGCGGTCAATCTCACAGAGAAGGAGCAACATCTTGATGCCATAAGCGTACATGTTCTTGTTGCGATATGGGAAAAGGCGACCACTTCGCTTGTCGATATTGCGCTCGATAATCTCCTTTGCCTTATCATTGAGTGGCACACGGCAGAAGGTTGAAGGTGCGCCTTCTACTGCGTTCTCACGAGTCTTCAGTGGCAAGTACTCAATGAAACCATCTTCGGTGATGTTGCGGATGGTGAAGGCATAAAGGTCAGAAACACGGCAACCTATAAGACACTGGAACATGAACATATCTCGGTAGAGACTGAGTCCCGGATGCTTGGTGAGGTCAGCATAATATACCTTGTCACGCTCTTCAAGAGTGAGATAGATAGGGTCAGCATAGACATCAGGCTTGATAGTCAGCTTCTTGTACTCCATGTTGGAACTATAGCCGTTCTTGGTCATCCAGTTCATGAATGCACGGAAATGACTCTTGACGGTCTGCATGTAGTTGTTGGTGTACTTGACAGGTGGCTTTTTTCCAATGTGGAACTGCTGATACCAGTCGAAATGCTCCTCATAGAAGATGTACTCGTTCTCGACAAAGTCAAAGAAGTCATAAACATCATCGATGGTGAAGTCATCTGGACGGAGGTTGAAACCAACGAGTCCTTCAAACTTGCGCTTGTAGAGTTCGTATCGACGAAGCTTCTTGATCGTGGAGAAGTAGGATGCTCGTCTGCCCTCGCTTACATCAGCGATGTCTGCATACTTCTTGAACCATGCTGGAACCGATCCTTCATCAAGGTGCTGAAGGGTGGTGTCCTTCTCGTTGTCCTCGCAAGGTAAAGGCAAGAATTTCTTAGGCTCTTCTACAACTGGGCGAATGTAGTTGTTGACAGTTTCCTTCAACCACTTGCCATCACACATAGGAGTGTACTCCTTTTCTATATGACGGATGATGTCAGAAACCTTATCATTGTATGCCTTCATTCCGCCAGGTCCTAATCGGGTTGTTCGCTTGTAGCCTGGCACAGAGTCATCCCAGATGTCGGGATAAGCCATGAGGTCGGTTCTTACCTTAATATCTTTGTCGCCATCACGAAGTCGGAAGATGACTTGTCTCATGTTCTGGTCTTCGCCCTCTTTAGGGGCTGTATGTAGTCTTAATGTTATTTTCATTGTACTCCTTATTTATTATATGTTATGCGATTGTAGGAGTCCGGCTATCCTTGAAATGCGTTGGCAAAGTTAAGGATTTTCGGACAGATAAACCTTGTTAATTATTGACTTTCAGTTACTTATTAAATCTATTTAATTACTCACAGAGAAATTAGACTTTCTAATTAGACCTCAAGGTGGGGATTGATTATATTTACCCATCCTTTGCGAAATTTTCCTTTGTAGTAGTAACGCATAGGAATATTGACAGAGTATTTGTTTTCTACCTTCTCTTCCATTTGCGAAAAACTCTCATTCTCAAAGTTGAATCGGTCTTTTAATAATCCATCTTTCAAGAACTTGGAAATGTTATCTAACGCAACTTGGCAAAGAATGGCCCCTACAATACTCATAAGAAAATATATCCATGTGCTTAGGGGTAATGAAAAGAACGAGGGAGACCACCGTTGTTTAAAAACCCATACGGACAAGAACATCAGAATTAAGCCGAAGGAGATGGGGTAAATCACCATCTTCTTGGCATTAAATTCCAGATGTTTTTTGTTTTTAGTTCCGATGCAAGTTACACAGATTATCAATAAGGTCATTACCTTACTGTAAATCATGTGACCATCTTGATATACTCCCCAGGTTTTAATTCGACTATATATATCGAACAAAAAACCATTCCAAAAATTTAATGAAGCCGGATTAATAGCGTATTCAAAAAATTCAATAAAAATGGCTACATAGATGAGTATTCTAAATATTTTGTATAGTGATTGTAAATCCTTACTTTCATCCATTTTTTATTCTTCTTCATGGTTTAACCTAATTGTCAGGATAGGGCGTGAGGCAAAAGATTGATGTTTGTCTGCACTTTCAAACCGGCCAGCACTTAAACTGTAACGCCAAGCTCTATCTGAATTTGCTCCTGCACATTCTGTACTGGTCCAATACCAACAGTCTTCCTTGTCTATGGGGATTGGATCTCCCTCACAATTGATAATGATAGGATTGACAATATCTCTTGCTAAATATAATTGATACATTTCAGCAACTGAGGGGATAAAATACTTTGGATTCAGAGATTCTGCAAGTGGAGAACTTATGTCCTTACTTCTCATTGCAGTGGTATTTTTCCTTAGTTTGAAGTGGGTATTTTAAAGCCAAGTACTATTCCTGTCCGGAATAAATCCTTGCCATTGATACAAAGGTCAGTTTTTACTTGCCAATAGATTTGCCATCCTTTTCGAAGAGAATAATTGTGTTCATAACCGGCATGAACCCAGCCTAAAAATTCGTTGGTGTCGCTACCGATACTTCCTCCAAACCGAATGTTTCCATAATGGTTTTTACCGCGTACAACACAAGGTTTATAGGCGGCACCGACTCCCCAAGTCCGGTAGTGTTTCCAAAAGGAATCTTTGGTAATATGTCCTACACGAGGGTCTTTTGCATATTTAATATAGCCGTTGGCAAAATACTCCCAGGCATTGTGATGCTTTGTTTCATGTTCAACTCCAATTGTAAAATCAAAACCTCTTTCGTATAATGCTCCTATGCCTAATGATATTCGATTACTGTTGGCCTGAGCATTCATTTCCGTAGAAATGAATGAGAGACACAGTAATAAGAATAAGATTTTAATATTCTTCATATACTTATTATTTAGTTTTCATATAATAATAATTTGCTGAACGAATCTGCTCCCAATACATCTTCATAGTCAATGTTAAGACTGATTGTTCGTCCACTGATTTGTTTCTCACTCATTTCAATAGTCAGTACCTTATCATTGGGGAAAGTCAGTTTTTTTACAACAATTACATTGCGATACCCTTTCAGAAAAGACTCCGTGTTGTCTAAAACAAGGGAAGGAGTTAATTCTATGGTCTGAACATTCGTGGCTTTAGATGTTTTTTTATCATTCAATTTCAGTCGGAGCTGGTCTATGTCGAAACGGATGTTTGTCTTGTTCTCTATCGAGAAATCCAAGAAGAAATATTCTCCAACACTATAGACGTTGTTTAAGCGCATGACCATTTTGTTATTTTTGGTGGCCACATTTCTGTAACGTGCCGGTGAAGTCCAAATTTGTCGGGCATAGCGAACCATATCTTCAGTAGACATACTTACTGCCGGGTTGTTATAAGCTGTACGTTCATTAACTTCTATGGTTTTATCAGCTACAGCTTCTTCAACTTTGGATGTATAAATCAAGCCATATTGAGTCCGATAGCGTTCGGTAACAATGGTAACAATGGCAAGGATGTCACCATCCCGATTTACTTCTACCCCTTCTTTAGGTTTTAAACGAACTTGTTCTTTCGAATATTCTTCGAGAGCGCACTGGTTGTTTTCTGATACGCATTCTGAAGGGCTTGCATTCCCCATTGTGAAAAAGTATTATCACTTGTGGTACTATTGAAATTCATGCTTTGATCTAAAGCTCCACCACTGATGTCTTTGGTGGTCTCTCTGAATGAACTTCTGGGTACATACAAACCTTCAAGACCGTCCATATCATAGATACTCAGGTTGATTTTTACCAATTCATCATTGAAGAGTACACTGGTAACATTGCCCTTGACACGCTGTTGGCCAAATCCACTCATGGTACAGTAAAGGTAGCTTCCTTTGCGGATAGTACGCTCACCTATATCAATGTCATCAAGCAAGCGAAGTCTGACTCTGCTTCCATCAACCGCTTTTATATCTTCATCAACGATGGCCTTGATCAATTTGTGGTCAGGTTCGTTGTTATTGATGGTATTGAAATAATCTGAAGCTTCATCATGCTTCTTTACGACTTCTTCCGTTTTGTCATTTTCATCCAAGCTTTTGACCGCATTGACATTGGTTTCTATGACTTCATCTTCTTTGTCCTTAGATTGGTTTCTTTGCATAGAGGACTTGATTTTTCGTGCAGCCTCAGAAAGTTCGTCATCATTTACTTCCTCTGAGGAAGTGTTTTCTTCTTCTTTTTGGGCTTCTTCCAAGGCTTTACGAAGTTCAAGGAGCTTCCGCTCATCTTCGCTTAAATCCGAAGAACTAAGGGATTCATCTTTCTTTTGCTGATTATGAATCCTATTCTTGATTTCCTCAATCTGTTCGGTCGTGTTTTTGGATGATTCACTGGTAGAATCCATTGCTGCCAGTTCCGCGTCACTATATTGAGATTCGTATTTTTCTTTTTCCTTTTCAGTTCTTCCTTCAATATTTTCAACAGCTGAACCATCTTTGATTTTACCAAAGTTTTCGACCATATTCTGATATTTCTGACCGATACCATCTCCTTTGATATTAGCAGATGGAAGTTTGTCATTATAATAATTTGTCGTTTCCATCTTACTTGTTTCAACTGGTTTTAAATTGAAAAAATCACAGACGAAATATCCGGTAAACAGAAGGGGTAAATACACAATGGCCGGCAGTACATATTTAGGTTGCCGGAAGTTTATTTTATCTGTTATATTCATATTCTACTGAGGTTGTTATTCTAAAACAGGGTCCTGAGATTCCGAAACGGCATCCGAACTGTTTTGAGGGTTATGGTGACGTTTTAACTTCAAATACTGTTCTTGCGTTTGAATGACACTGGAACGAGTTTTAGGCATATTTACAGCGGTTGATAATCTATAAAGGTTTAATCCTATACAAAACAGTACAATGCTGAAAATAATCCCTAAGAATATTTTAGGATACGAACTTGCAAAGGTTTGAACTTTTAAAGCAAAGACATCCAGTTTCGTTTTTCTTGCAAAATTGGCTCCTGCATTAAAACTCTGTTCATGTAGTTCCTTGTATTTCGGGTCATTCTTATCAGGCATATCTTCGCCCAATAGCATTTTTTTTATTTTCATAATTTAATAGTTGGATTTTGTACGTTGTTCAATATCTTTGTTCAGGGTTGTGCGCCAGTTGACGATAAGCAGTCCGTGAGGATTATTTTCAGTTCTTGGTACACGTTTAAGATAACCTTCTGTAACAAGTTCACGCATCAGGATTGAAGTTCGCCTTTCAATGCGCTGTCTTCCGTAATAAGTGAAAGACATATCTTTTTTGTTGAACTTCACGCTGTCACAATAGATACTGAATACTGCACTTGAAGCCATTACATT
>PPYE01233367.1_pt1 | contig 28311 bp, 24 predicted proteins | sample 1559881 | NCBI WGS metagenome assembly PPYE01 (sample SAMN08240022, study PRJNA423297) | Human gut metagenome, whole genome shotgun sequencing project. | reverse complement strand
TCAATACGAAACCGTTTTCATTTTAACTCCCGTTTTGTCTGATGTTCAGATGAAGGAAGCGGTAGAAAAATTCAAAGGCGTTCTTCAAGCTGAAGGTGCTGAGATTATCAATGAAGAAAACTGGGGACTGAAGAAATTGGCTTACCCAATTCAGAAGAAGTCTACAGGTTTTTACCAACTGATTGAGTTCAATGCAGATCCTACTGTAATTGACAAGCTGGAACTTAATTTCCGTCGTGATGAACGCGTAATCCGTTTCTTGACTTTCAAGATGGATAAGTATGCTGCTGAATACGCTGCAAAAAGAAGAAGTGTTAAATCAAACAAAAAGGAGGATTAATCATGGCACAACAAGTTCAATCAGAAAAAACTTGGGTTATAAGAACGATATCGTAAACGTGAAATCCGGATACGGTCGTAATTATCTGATCCCGACTGGAAAAGCTGTCATCGCTTCTCCTTCTGCAAAGAAAATGTTGGCTGAAGAACTGAAACAGCGCGCTCACAAACTTGAGAAAATCAAGAAAGATGCTGAGGCTATGGCTGCTAAGTTGGAAGGCGTTTCTTTGACTATTGCAACTAAAGTTAGCTCAACCGGTACTATCTTCGGTTCTGTTGGTAACATCCAGATCGCTGAGGCTTTGTCTAAGCTAGGTCATGAAGTTGACAGAAAGATCATCGTTGTAAAAGACGCTGTGAAAGAAGTTGGTAGCTATAAGGCTATTGTTAAGCTTCACAAGGAAGTTTCGGTAGAGATTCCTTTCGAGGTAGTTGCTGAATAAGAGCAAATTTACTTCATATACAAAAAGCGATTTGTTCTGAATGGATGAATCGCTTTTTTTGTTATCTTTGCTATTACTATTATGAAATTCAACTGTTGTTTTCTGAAGAAGAGGTTTTTGCTTCTGCTGATTGCTTTGGGAATTGGCAGTGTTCTTTATGCGAATGATGAGTTGAAATTATTGACGGATTCTTTGCGTAGAGTGATAGATGAAAAGCATGTCTTTGTTAAAGAGAAAGAGGATCGGATAAACCGGATAAAATGTATGTTGAAAAGTCCTGGTTTGACTCTTGAAGGAGAATATAGAATCAATCTACGGTTATATAACGAATATAAAAAATTTCATATTGATTCCGCTATTCATTATGTTGATCGCAATATTGAGATTTCCCGTCAGTTGAATAGACCTTATTTCACCAACCAGTCGTCTTTACATCTTAGTCTTTTATATTCGATGTGTGGCAGGTTCCGTGAAGCGGAGATTATTTTGAAAAGTATAAAGACTTCAGAACTTCCCAGAGATTTATTAATAAACTATTATCAAACTTATTCCAGTTTCTGGGGGCATTATTCTATTTCTGTTGCCAACAATCTGTATGGAAAGCAACAATCTGCTTATCAGGATTCACTGTTTGCTCTCATAGATCACACTTCTTGGGATTACCGGATGTCACAAGCTTCTTATTATATCTGGCGTGATACCTTAAAATCGAAGGAAATTTTTAAAGAATTGTTGGATATTGAGGAGGTGGGAACGCCTAATTATGCCATGATTACTCATTCGTATTCCAGGTTATGCCACCATCAGAAGAAATATGATGAGGAAAAAAAATATCTGATATTGTCGGCGATTGCCGATACACGGAATGCAACGCGTGAAAATGCCTCTCTTCAATCTCTTGCGTTGATACAATACGAAGAAAAGAATCTAGCCGATGCTTTTAAGTTTACACAATCCGCTATTGATGATGTAATTTCTTCTGGTATTCATTTCCGCGCAATTGAAATCTATAAATTTAATTCTATTATCAACACTGCCTATCAGGCGGAACAGGCTAAATCAAGATCGCATCTGACTACTTTTCTTATTTCTACAAGCGTTATCCTTTTCCTTTTGATTCTGCTCGTTGTTTTTATCTATATTCAGATGAAGAAAACGTTGAAAATAAAGCAGGCATTGGCGCAAAGTAATGAAGAACTTCTGCGGCTGAACAATAAACTGAATAATATGAACAGCCAGTTGAATGACACCAATAATCAGTTGTATGAAATTAATGGCATAAAGGAATATTATATAGCCGAATTTTTCGATGTGTGCTTTAGTTATATCCACAAAATGGAGAAATACCAGAATATGCTGTATAAAATAGCTATTAATAAGTACTATGACGAGTTGATTAAGAAGCTGAAGTCGTCTGCGCTTATTGATGAAGAGCTTAGTGCACTGTATGCCCGTTTCGATAAGGTCTTTTTAGGTTTGTATCCTACTTTTGTTTCAGATTTTAATGCTTTATTGAAAGATGAAGAGAAGATTATTTTAAAACCGGATGCTTTATTAAATAGGGAACTTCGTATTTATGCTTTATTACGCTTGGGTATTACGGATAGTGGGAAGATAGCGAACTTCCTCCGGTGCTCTACAAGTACGGTTTATAATTATCGTACGAAGATGAGAAATAAAGCTGCTGTCGACAGAGATGAATTTGAGAACGAAATTATGAAAATTAGTTCAACTCAAGAGACATAATTATCATTTTACTGTTGCCCCCCTTTCCAAATCATCTACATTTTTTGGATATACTTGAAGTGCTAAGTATTTGATTAATAGGGTAAAATGCTAATTTAATATCTACATAAAGTAGTGTAAGTCAAATAAGCCGTTATTTATTTGGCTAGATTTGCAATATCAGTTTTTTACTCATCAGCTTGATGGTGAAAATTGATACTTCATCTATTATTTGTACTTAAATTCACTATGTTTTATTATGAACACGCAATCTTCAGTAGACACGAGAATTAAAGTTGGAATTATCGGTTTCGGTAGAATGGGAAGATTCTATTGGGAAGCGATGACAAAAAGTGGGCGATGGAATATTGCTTATATTTGCGATACAGATCCGGAATCACGTCAATTGGCTAAGAAGTTATCTCCTGAATCTCTTATAGTAGAAGATAATCAAAAAGTTTTTGAGGATGAAAGTGTACAGGTAGTCGGTCTTTTCACTTTGGCCGACTCGCGGATGGAACAAATAGAAAAAGCTATTCGCTACGGCAAGCATATTATTTCAGAAAAACCTATTGCAGATACCATGGAAAATGAGTGGAAGGTCGTGGAAATGACAGAAAATGCCAACCTCATTTCTGCGGTAAACTTGTATCTGCGGAATTCCTGGTACCATAATCTAATGAAAGAGTATATCGAGCAAGGAGAAATCGGAGAATTGGCTATTATCCGTATTTGCCACATGACTCCCGGTTTGGCGCCGGGCGAAGGTCATGAGTATGAGGGGCCGGCTTTCCATGATTGTGGAATGCACTATGTCGATATTACCCGTTGGTATGCAGGCTGTGATTATAGAACATGGAATGCTCAGGGAGTGAATATGTGGAATTATAAAGATCCTTGGTGGGTACAATGTCACGGAACTTTCCAAAATGGCGTAGTCTTCGATATTACTCAGGGTTTTGTTTATGGACAATTATCTAAAGACCAGACACATAATTCGTATGTGGATATTATAGGTACAAAAGGAGTTGTGCGTATGACGCATGACTTCAATACTGCTGTTGTCGATCTGCACGGTGTCAATCAGACCATTCGTGTGGAGAAGCCTTTCGGTGGCAAGAATATAGACGTATTGTGCGACCTGTTTGCTGATTCGGTAGAAACCGGAAAGCGCAGTTCCCGCTTACCGTCCATGCGCGATTCGGCCATTGCATCCGAATATGCGTGGACATTCTTGAAAGACACACGCAAACACGATTTGCCTGCTATTGGTAATTTGCGCACTCTGGAGCAAATACGCGAGCGAAGAAGAAACATGAAAAATGGATATGGATTGTTGCATGGCAACCTTCCAAAGATTATTAACCCTTAAATAAATAAAATCATGTCAAACATTTCGAGGAGAAAGTTTCTCAAAACGGGGGCTGCTGCTTTAGCCGGCATTACTATTGCTCCCAGTACTATTTTAGGTATGAGCCACGGGCATATTTCGCCTACTGACAAACTGAATCTTGCAGCCGTGGGTATTGGTGGTATGGGACATGCCAATATTAATCACGTAAAGGGCACTGAAAATATTGTGGCTCTTTGTGATGTGGATTGGAAGTATGCAAAAGGTGTGTTCGACGAATTCCCCAAGGCTAAAAAATACTGGGACTATCGTAAGATGTATGAAGAAATGGGTAAATCTATCGACGGTGTGATTATTGCAACTGCCGATCATACTCATGCTATCATCACTGCTGATGCAATGACAATGGGAAAACACGTGTACTGTCAGAAGCCGTTGACCCACTCTGTTTATGAATCTCGTTTATTGACAAATTTAGCTGCTTCAACAGGTGTTGTTACTCAGATGGGTAATCAGGGTTCATCGGATGAAGGTACGGATTTGGTATGCGAATGGATTTGGAATGGTGAAATCGGTGATATAACTAAGGTGGAATGTGCGACAGACCGTCCTATTTGGCCGCAAGGATTGAATGTTCCTGAAAAGGTTGATAAAATTCCTAGCACATTGAATTGGGATTTGTTTACAGGTCCTGCTAAAATGAATCCTTACAATGCTATTTATCATCCTTGGAACTGGCGTGGATGGTGGGATTATGGAACAGGTGCATTAGGCGATATGGCTTGCCATATTTTGCATCAGCCGTTTAGAGCATTGAAATTGCAATATCCAACTAAAGTGGAAGGGTCATCTACTTTATTGTTGAATGCTTGTGCTCCGCAGGCACAGCATGTGAAAATGATTTTCCCTGCTCGTGAAAATATGCCGAAAGTAGCTATGCCTGAAGTGGAAGTACATTGGTATGATGGCGGTATGATGCCTGAACGTCCGAAAGGATTCCCGGAAGGAAAACAACTGATGCAGAGTGGTGGTGGTTTGACTATTTTCCACGGAACGAAAGATACTTTGATTTGCGGATGTTATGGACAGAATCCTTGGTTGCTTTCTGGTCGTAAACCAAATGCGCCAAAGGTTTGTCGTCGTGTTCCCAATGCTATGAACGGTGGTCACGAGATGGACTGGGTACGTGCATGTAAAGAAAATAAATCTAACCGTATCATGACTAAGTCTGATTTCTCAGAAGCCGGACCAATGAATGAAATGGTGGCAATGGGTGTATTGGCTATTCGTTTGCAAGCGCTGAATAAGACTCTTGAATGGGATGGAGCTAACATGTGCTTTACGAATATCGGTGATAACGAAACGATCCGTACCGTTATCAAAGACGGATTCAAGATTCATGATGGTCATCCGACATTTGACAAGACATGGACTGATCCGATTAATGCGAAACAGTTTGCTGCTGAATTAGTGAAACATACTTATCGTGACGGCTGGAGACTGCCTGATATGCCGAGATAAATTAGAAATTAAAGATAAAAAATTAAATCGTTATTATCATGAAAAAAGTATTTTATCCATTAGCTTGTTGTTGTCTTGCTGCAGGAGTTTTTGCTTCTTGCGGTGGTCAGAAAAAAGCAAATGCTCAGGAAGAACCGAGCAAAGTTGCATTGTCTTACTCTAAATCATTGAAAGCACCGGAAACTGATAGTTTGAATCTGCCTGTTGACGAAAATGGTTATATCACAATCTTTGATGGTGAAACATTTAACGGGTGGCGTGGTTATGGAAAAGACCGTGTTCCTACTAAATGGACAATCGAAGATGGCTGTATCAAATTCAACGGTTCTGGCGGCGGTGAAGCTCAAGACGGTGATGGTGGTGACTTGATCTTTGCTCACAAATTTAAAAACTTCGAGTTGGAATTGGAATGGAAGGTTGCTAAAGGTAGCAATTCAGGTATTCTGTATTTAGCTCAGGAAGTTACTTCTAAAGACAAAGATGGTAATGATGTGCTTGAACCTATTTATATTTCCGCACCTGAATATCAGATCTTGGATAATGCCAATCATCCGGATGCTAAATTGGGTAAAGATAACAATCGTCAGTCGGCTTCTTTGTATGACATGATTCCGGCAGTTCCTCAAAACTCTAAACCGTTTGGCGAATGGAACAAGGCTAAGATTATGGTTTATAAAGGTACAGTGGTTCATGGACAAAACGATGAAAACGTACTTGAATATCATTTGTGGACAAAACAATGGACTGATATGTTGCAGGCAAGTAAGTTCAGCGAAGATAAATGGCCTTTGGCATTTGAATTGCTGAATAACTGTGGTGGCGAAAATCACGAAGGTTTCATCGGTTTGCAAGATCACGGTGATGATGTTTGGTTCCGCAACATCCGCGTGAAGGTTTTGGACTAATCAAATAGTAATAAGAAGGCACGGGTTACACGTATTTCACGTTTTTTTGAATGGCGATTGCCATAGAGTAACCGTGAAGTCTGTGTAATCCGTGCCTGTTTTTTCTATATAAATCTAATAATTGTAATCCCCTGATATCTATTATATGAAAACAAAAATTTATTTATGTGCGTTGGCTGCTCTTTTCATGATTCCACAGGCAATGACGGCACAAACTAAGAAGAAAGCTAAAAAAGAAGTAGCTATTCAACTCTATTCTGTCAGAGATATATTGAATAAGGTAGACAATAAAAATGGTAAGTGTGACCCCACTTATACTGCTCTTCTGAAGAAATTGGCAAACATGGGATATACCGGTGTTGAAGCTGCCAATTATAACAACGGTAAATTTTATGACCGGACTCCCCAACAGTTTAAGAAAGATGTCGAATCGGCAGGATTAAAAGTTTTGTCTTCACATTGTACCAGACAATTGTCCAAAGAAGAATTGGCTTCTGGTGACTTGTCAGAGTCTCTTCAATGGTGGGATCAGTGTATTGCCGATCATAAAGCTGCAGGAATGAAGTACATCGTAGCTCCTTGGATGGATGTTCCAAAAACGCTTAAAGATTTGAATACATATTGCACTTATTTTAATGAGATAGGCAAACGTTGCAAACAACAAGGTTTGTCATTTGGATATCATAATCACGCTCATGAATTTCAGAAAGTAGAAGATAAAGTAATGTATGATTATATGCTGGAACATACGAATCCTGAATATGTCTTCTTCCAGATGGACCTTTATTGGGTAGTTCGCGGACAAAACAGTCCTGTTGATTATTTTAATAAATATCCCGGCCGCTTCAAGATATTCCATGTTAAGGATCACAGAGAGATCGGACAAAGCGGAATGGTAGGTTTTGACGCTATCTTTAAGAATGCAAAAACTGCAGGTGTTAACTATCTCGTTGCTGAAATCGAGGGTTATAGTATGCCGGTAGAAGAGAGTGTGGAAGTGAGCTTGGATTATTTGTTGGACGCTCCTTTTGTGAAGAGTTCATACGCTAAATAGCGTGTGAATTGCTAAAATTGAAGCATAAAAAAAGTCTGTGCATGCTTTTGCATGGCAGACTTTCAATTCTCTCTAAGCTGTTTCTGAATTATTCAGCTACAGTTTCAGTTGCAGTGCTATCAGCATTCAATTTTAAAAACGTAATACAATCAATTGCTTTATTAAAACGCTGCAAAGTTATGTACTTTTTCAATATGTTGTTCTCGAAATACCAACTTTTTTTATAATTTTTTTTGTAACTAGCTACTTTTCTCCCTTTTTCGTATGTTTTAGAACATGCTAATCGACAGCAATACTGTTATATAGGTATCTTTTTATGCTTCTTTTGGGAGTTTTTTCAAATTCCGTAGGATAAAGTTGGATTCTGCTGATTTTTTCATAAGCGGCTACATTGCTGTTCAGATTCTTAAGATTTTCATCCATGATTGTTTTCAGGTTATTCGGATTGTTTAATCCGAGAGAATCCAACGCTTCATAATCGGCATAAACGAGTGCTACTAATTTTTTGTTGCGTTCGATAACGAGACTTTCAAGAATGAAAGGCAGGTTATTCAGTTTTGTTTCCAACTCTTCGGGGAAGATGTTCTGTCCGCTTGAACTTAAGATCATGGTCTTGAGGCGTCCCCGGATGAAAATATTTCCGTTGCTGTCCATGGAACCGAGATCACCGGTGCGTAGCCAGCCGTCCTGCGTGAATACTTCCTGCGTTGCTTCCTGATTCTTGTAATAGCCCACCATCACATTCTCTCCCCGAACCTGGATTTCTCCGGTTTCTGCTTCAGGGTTTTCTTTATAGATACGTGCTTCCATTATATCCAGAATCTTTCCGGAAGAGCCTAGTACAAATTCATCCCAAGGGGCATAGCTGATTAGTGGCCCACATTCCGTCATACCGTAACCTATAGTAAAAGGGAATTTAATTTTGTAGAAGAATTCTTCTACTTCCTTGTCCATAGCGGCACCGCCGATAATGATTTCCTTAAACCGGCCTCCCAGTGCATCAATTAGTCTTTTGCGTATCTGGTTGTAGATTTGGGTGTCGAGCAGAGGAATATTGAGTGCCCACTTCATTCCTTTTTTATTAATGAGCGGCTGGATAATATTCTTATATATCTTTTCGATTACTAGCGGGACAGTAATTATAAGGTTAGGTTTCACTTCTTCAAAAGCTTTCATTATAATCTTGGGAGAAGGTGTTTTTCCAAGCAAAGTGACGTGAGTGCCGACAGCGGTCGCTGTCAGAAAGTCAAATGCACAACCGTATGCGTGAGCGAGGGGAAGGAAAGACAGCACTTTATCCCCCTTTTTAAGGAGTTCGGTACGAATACCAAAAGTGACGTTACCGGCAAGATTGTTTCCTGTCAGCATTACACCTTTACTGAAACCAGTGGTTCCGGAAGTGTAGTTTAACAGCATCACTTTATCATTGGATAAAGTGGTATACTGAACATCTTCACGGGTAAATCCTTTCGGATACAAAGAATGCATCTCTTTATCGGTATTTTTCAGAAACTTCTGTATGGTTTCTCCGTCACGCTGATAAAGACACCGGAAATCGGTCAGTGAGAATACGCCTCGTAATCCGGCTAATTTTTCCTCTTCCAGATTGTCCCAAATGCTGTCGCTGGTGAACAGAAATACAGATTCGGAATGATTGACGATATGATGAACATCGTTGGGGGTAAAGTCTTGAAGGATGGGAACAATGATTGCTCCATACGTGATGGTTGCCATATAGGCGATGCACCAGTGAGCGTTGTTTTTGCCGATAATATAGTTTAATGAAATTCTCTTTAATCATTGCACGTTTTTTAGTGAATTGTGCAAAAATAGGAATAAACTTTCGTATCCAAAAGCGTTTTACTAATAATAATGTGTAACTTTGCAAAGTTAATGTGTTTATAACAGCTTATGATAGATACCACTGTATTTCAAAATAAGACAGCCGTTTATTATACTTTAGGCTGCAAATTAAATTTTTCAGAGACTTCAACTATTGGTAAAATTCTGCGTGAGGTAGGAGTTCGGACTGCGCGTAAAGGAGAGAAAGCTGATATCTGTGTGGTAAATACCTGTTCGGTGACGGAGATGGCGGATAAGAAATGCCGGCAAGCGATTCATCGTCTGGTAAAACAACACCCTGGTGCTTTTGTGATAGTGACCGGATGTTATGCGCAATTGAAGCCCGGTGATGTGGCAAAGATAGATGGAGTGGACGTAGTGTTGGGAGCGGAACAGAAAGGAGAATTGCTTCAATATCTGGGCGACCTCCAAAAGCATGAAAAAGGAGAAGCTATCACTACGACGACCAAAGATATCCGTTCATTCTCTCCCTCGTGTTCACGGGGAGACCGTACCCGTTTCTTTTTGAAGGTGCAGGATGGATGCGATTACTTTTGTTCTTATTGCACGATTCCTTTTGCCCGGGGACGAAGTCGTAACGGGACTATTGCTTCCATGGTTGAACAGGCCCGTCAAGCGGCTGCCGAGGGAGGAAAAGAAATTGTTCTGACCGGAGTGAATATCGGAGACTTTGGCAAAACAACAGGAGAGAGTTTCTTTGATTTAGTAAAAGCATTGGATCAGGTTGAAGGAATCGAACGTTATCGTATCTCTTCCATAGAACCCAATCTGTTGACTGATGCGATTATTGAGTTTGTGTCTCACTCCCGCAGTTTTATGCCTCATTTTCATATCCCTTTGCAATCCGGTTGTGATGAGGTTTTGCAGCTAATGCGCCGTCGTTATGACACTGCTCTTTTTGCTTCGAAAGTAAGGAAGATAAAAGAGGTGATGCCGGATGCTTTTATCGGAGTGGACGTGATTGTGGGAACCCGTGGAGAAACGCCCGAATACTTTGAACAGGCTTATCAGTTTATTGATGGACTGGATGTGACGCAGTTGCATGTGTTTAGCTATTCCGAACGTCCTGGAACGCAAGCCTTAAAAATAGAATATGTGGTTTCTCCGGAAGAGAAGCATCAGCGTAGTCAACGTCTGTTGACACTATCGGACCAAAAGACACAGGCTTTTTACGCGCGTCATATCGGGCAGGTAATGCCGGTGCTGATGGAAAAATCGAAGACAGGTGTTCCGATGCATGGATTTACGGAGAATTATATCCGTGTAGAGGTGGAAAATGATGATTCACTGGATAATCGGGTGGTTAACGTACGCCTGGGAGACTTTAATGAAGAGAGGACGGCACTTAAAAGTACAATTTTGATATAAGTATGAGATCCAAACTTATCTATTGGCTGGTATATAGTGGAATGTGGTTGTTTTCGGCACTTCCGTTCCGGGTTTTGTATATGTTCTCGGATTTGAATTATCTGTTGATGTATCATATTGGAAAATATCGCCGGAAAGTAGTTCGGGGGAATCTGTTGAGATCATTTCCGGAAAAAACTGATGCAGAGAGATTGCAGATAGAGCGCAAATTCTATCGCTATCTGTCGGATTATATGCTTGAGGATTTGAAACTGTTGCATATGTCTGCCGAAGAGCTTTGTGTGAGAATGACTTATAAGAATACGGAACAATATCTGGAACTGACCGAAAAGTACGGAGGTATTATTGTGATGATTCCTCATTATGCCAATTATGAATGGTTGATTGGCATGGGTGCAATCATGAAACCCGGAGATGTTCCTGTGCAGGTTTATAAACCGTTGAGAGATCAATATCTGGATAAACTTTTTAAACGTATCCGCTCTCGTTTCGGTGGATATAATATTCCAAAACATTCTACTGCACGCGAAATTATTAAGTTGAAGCGTGATGGGAAAAAGATGGTAGTCGGTCTGATTACCGACCAATGGCCCAGCGGATTTGATAGATATTGGACTACTTTTTTAGGGCAGGAGACTGCTTTTCTGAATGGTGCTGAGCGCATTGCTAAAATGATGAATTTTCCTGTTTTCTATTGCGAACTTAGTAAGAGACGGAGAGGATATTGTGAAGCGGAATTCAAACTAATGACGGAGACGCCGAAAGAAACCAAGGAAGGAGAAATTACTGAAATGTTTGCTCACCGATTGGAGCAGACGATTCGTAGAGAACCGGCATACTGGTTGTGGTCTCATAAACGCTGGAAATTAAACAGGGAGGAGGCTGAACAACAGGAAGAATTGAACAAGAAGAAAGAACAGCAATGAAAGTTTCAGTTGTAATCTTGAATTGGAACGGATGTGATATGCTCCGTACTTTTCTTCCGTCTGTTGTCCGCTATTCGAAAGGAGAGGGGATAGAGGTTTGTGTGGCTGATAATGGCTCTACGGACGATTCTGTGGCTTTGCTTCAACAGGAATTTCCTTCTGTTAGGACGATTGTGCTCGATCGGAATTATGGTTTTGCAGACGGATACAATTTGGCATTACAGCAGGTAGATGCAGAATATGTAGTGCTTTTGAATTCGGATGTCGAGGTGACGGAGCATTGGCTGGAACCAATGGTTGCTTATCTGGATGCTCATCCGGAGGTGGCTGCCTGTCAGCCGAAGATACGTAGCCAGCGACAAAAAGAATATTTCGAATATGCCGGGGCAGCCGGTGGTTTTATTGATAAATACGGTTATCCTTTCTGTCGGGGGCGTATAATGGGCGTTGTGGAGAAAGATGACGGTCAGTACGATACAGTGATTCCTGTTTTCTGGGTGACGGGGGCAGCCCTGTTTATCCGACGCGCTGATTATATGAATGCCGGAGGATTGGATGGACGTTTTTTTGCACACATGGAGGAAATAGATTTGTGCTGGCGACTCCGTTCACGAGGACGTGCGATTGTTTGTGTGCCTCAAAGTATTGTCTATCATGTGGGGGGAGCTACTCTTAAAAAAGAGAATCCTCATAAGACTTTTCTTAATTTCCGTAATAATCTTGTCATGCTCTATAAGAATCTTCCACAGGAGGAGTTAAATAAAGTGATGCGTATCCGGGCCTGTCTCGATTATGTGGCAGCGTTTAATTTCTTGTTACACGGGCATTGGGCCAATGCTCGTGCCGTCATGCGTGCACGGAAAGAGTACCAACAGCTACGTCCTTCATTTTCTTTATCCCGTGAAGAGAATATGAGAAAAAAAACTTTGAATCCGATACCTGAACGGACAAAAAGTAGTATCTTGTGGCAGTTTTATGCGAGAGGATGCAAAAGATTCTCTCAATTGTCGGATTTAAAAGGATAGCAAATGAAAGCAAAGGTTAGAAGAGGCATCGGGCTGGTAGCGCATGATGCAATGAAAAAAGACCTCATCGAATGGGTATTGTGGAACTCGGAACTGTTGATGGGAAATAAATTCTATTGTACAGGTACTACCGGTACTTTGATATTGGAAGCATTAAAAGAGAAGCACCCTGATGAAGAATGGGATTTTACGATTTTAAAATCAGGTCCGCTGGGTGGTGACCAACAAATGGGATCACGTATTGTGGATGGACAGATTGACTATCTGTTTTTCTTCACTGACCCTATGACATTGCAACCGCATGATACGGATGTGAAAGCATTAACCCGCTTGGCTGGTGTAGAAAACATTGTTTTTTGCTGTAATCGTTCTACGGCGGATCATATTATTTCCAGTCCGTTATTTATGGATCCTGACTATGAGCGCATTCATCCGGACTACTCCAGTTATACGAAACGTTTCCAGGATAAACCTGTGGTGACGGAGGCTGTAGAATCGGTAAATAGAAGAAAAAAGAAGAGAAAATAAGCCGGTAGTTTACGGCTGTGAAAATAGAAGCAGATCTTGTTTAAAAAAGGAATGCAGATGATACGGATTACTTTATTAATATCGTATTATCTGCATTTCGTCATTTATGTTTCATTTCCAACTGTGATATCTTATTTCCTGCTGCAGTGTAGCTCAATTCCTGCGGACTCTATATCTGCTCCCATCGGTGGGTTTCGTTTGGAAAGCCGGAGTTCGATTTCTTCAATACAGGGGAATTGGTCAAAGAGTTTTTGTATAATCCGTCCGCTAACGTGTTCCAGCAATTTTGAGGGAACAGCCATTTCATTTTTTATCACCTGATGTACTTCGGCGTAGTTAACGGTGTCGGCAACTTCGTCTGTCCGGGTAGCTTTGCTGATGTCCACTTTCAGTTTAAGGTCAATGATATATTCATTTCCAATCAGATTTTCTTGCGGTGCAACTCCATGATAGGCGTAACAACGAATTTCTTTCAAAAGAATATAGCTACTGTTTATCTTCATATACTGTCTTTTTAGTGTGATCTTGTTTGACTTTTAACAGGTCTTTCTGTGCAACCATTTGTGGAATCACTTTTAGAAAGACGGGGGTGAGCAGAATGCAGATGCTTAGTGTTATAAGCAAAAGTACACTTGCCTGTGCCCAACTATTGTGAATATAACGGCTGACCAATGGACCTAAAAAATGAAGTATCGGTCCATGAATACTCAAGGTGATGATCGAATATCGCCCTAAGTAAGAGATAACCTTTATTTCCTTCACTTTTTTGCAAAGTAACATAATCATAAATATTCCTGCAAATGCAGCGATATATACTTGAAAAATATTTCCCGCATAGTTGTTGGTGCGCATACCCAATGTGGTAGCGGTAAAGTACATGACTACCAGTGCCAACAGAATGAAAACCGGGATCAACTTGTCGAAACGATGACTGGGATACAGAAAAAAGTTATACCGCCGAATCCAGAAACCGGCTACATAGAAAGGGAGGGCGGTCATGGAAACATCTATATACAAAGGCAACTCTATCTGTAATTTTCCGAGATAAAATCCTGTGCAACCAATCAGGAGTGTGACAGCAAACATGATAGGCAGGTGTTTCTCACGCAGAAAGTGGATCAGATAAAACAAGATATTGCAGTTGAATAGTGCAAGTAGGAACCAAATCGGAGGATTGAACTTGATAAGGTCATGTCCATGAAACACTACCAGGAGCTCATTCCATGATACAGGCAGTTGAAATACCCCGGGTGCTATTTTCCAAACGATATATTTCATTAGAAATGCGCTTAGATAGAAGAAAAGAAAAGGGATAATCAACTTGTTTATTTTCCGTAGGATAAATCCGAACAAGCCTTCGTATGATTTGAAAAATACTCCGGAGATAAAGAAATAAAGCGGCATGCGAAAACAGGAGAGCATGGAATTGGTATCCAGCTGTTCGAAGGCTCCTCCAACGTGCGCTATTACTACAAGGATGATGCAGACTCCTTTGGTTAAGTCCACGAAATCAATACGTCTGCTTTGGTTGCCTTCCATTATCTCTTTTCAATTTCACTTTTTCGGCGCAAAGATACTTCATAAATTGGAATAAAAAGAGGAAGATTGAAAAAATAAACGAATGATACGCAAAGCGAAAAAGTATGATATAAGGTAATACTGTTATTGCGAAAAAAAACGTTGGCTGTGTTTTGAAATTCCTTATTTTACCTCTATTGGCAATGTATCTTTAAAAAACGAATGACGCGGATAACATTGATTTTAGAGTTCTTAATCTAGTGTTATCCGCGTCAGTAGTGTCCGGAAAATATCCTTTAAAAAAGAGTTAGTGTCTTTTATCTTATTTATTCGGATCTCTTCCTGTGTTTTTTATCAGTTCACAAATCTTATCATTGAGTGTTTTTGCTTTCATCAACTGTTCCAATGTGAGGTGCATCCGGTATCGCCAATAATTTCGTGGATTTGATGGAACATTAATCCGCTCTTCCGTCACATTCGGATTTCTCCATTTCTCGTCTATTGATAACCAATCTTGGAAAGATAAGATACAGAGAATAGAATTACTGTTGAGATGATTGCGTACAATTTCCTCGCACAACTCCGGAGTAGCAGTGGTTGGTGCGGCGCCGTAGTGTCCTAACGTTGCATTATAGTAACGTTGGGTCTGTTGGTAATCTTCTTCCCACCAGCCACGCAGGGTAGACATATCGTGGGTGGAGATTGTGCAGACAGACCGGTATGGGTACTCATTTAAATGCCCGAATTCATACATCGGATTTTTAGGCATCCGCTGAATTTCCAAACTAAGAATACGGAGATCATTCATCACTGACGATACACAAGCAGGAATCATCCCCAGATCTTCTCCACAAACCAACATACGGGTTGATTGTGTCAGCTGGGGCAATTTCTTCATAGCCTGTTGATACCAGAACTCATTGTGCCGGTGATAATAATACTGGTCGTATAGCTTGTTAAAAGCATTCTTTTCTTCTTCGTTTAGCAATCGGAATACAAAATCCCGCTGTACGCCGATGCGAGGGTGGAATTTCCCTTCCTCCTTTTTGTCCGCAACAAATAAAACATTACTGATTAACGAATAAAGCCCTTCCCGAATCCAGATACTATCTTCATCGTTTCTGCCGGCAAAGAATTGTTCTACTTCCCTTTGTGTCTCAAATCCCGGTTTCATCTGATAGGTACCGGAGTCGTCAACTAATTGAAGAAAGTCCTGTTTTACTAAATTGGTATGTGGTCCGAACAACTGTCCAAGGAAAGATTCATGAATAGATGGGAGCAGGTATTCATCCCGGAATGTGAAACCATAACTTTCGATTTCTTCCCGGCTCATAGGGAGGGAAGGATCGAACTGACCTAACAATCCGTGTACGGCGTGCATCGGTATTTCCCAGATACGGAAAAAACCGAGGATATGATCGATCCGATAGGCATCGAAGTATTCTGCCATTTTTTGAAAACGTTTCATCCACCAGCGGTAGCCGTCTTTTTCCATGACATCCCAGTTATATGTAGGAAATCCCCAGTTTTGCCCGTTGATGGAGAAATCATCGGGTGGAGCACCTGCTTGTCCGTTGAGATTGAAGTAATGAGGCTCTGTCCAGGCTTCCACACTGTTGCGGCTGATACCGATTGGAATATCTCCTTTTAATACGACACCGTGTTGACGGGCATATTCGGTTGCAGACAGTAATTGCAGGTGCAGGTGATACTGAATATAGTAATACAATGAGATATGAGGATAGTCTACAGTTTCCGGCTGGCACATTTTTTCTATATCTTCCGCATTATAAACAGAGTGTCGTGGCCATTTACGGAAATTGGGTGTTTTGTAGGCGTCGCGCAGATAACTGAAGACTGCATAGGGTTGCAACCATTCTTTGTTGGCTTCAAAGAAGTCTTTGAAACCTTTGGAGGCCAAAACCTTTTCTCCTTCCTGCCGGAATAGTAAGTTGAAAAACTCCCATTTTGTCTGGTTGACTGCTTCGTAGTCAATGGCAGGCAGGCTGTTCAGCTCCTTTTGCTTTTTGCTGAATTTTGATGCGGCTTCTTTATCTTTCAGAGTTCCCATTTGCTTGATATCCGCATACATCGGGTGGAAGGCATAAATGGAAATACTGTTATAGGGGTAAGAGTCGATCCATGCATGAGTCATGGTGGTATCGTTGACCGGTAAAATCTGAATAACTTTCTGATGGGTGCTCACTGCCCAGTCGATCATACGTTTCAAGTCACCAAAATCACCTACTCCAAAACTTTTCTCCGATTTTAAGGAGAATACAGGTATAGCGATTCCCGCACCTTTCCAGGCAGGAATGTCGAAATAGGCATACCGGTCGGAGATCACGAGCGTTTCGTTTGTCTTCAGTTCCGGGTCTGCCAGATAACGGTTGGGGTTTTTCTCCCAGCAGTCCGCTTTCTTTTCTTGTTTGTTGTAGAGGATGAATTTGTATTCCAGCGGGTATTTTAGTTTGCTGGCATCCAGCTCTATCTGCCACTCCGGGAAATTGGCATCACTCATTAGAACCGCTTTCTCCGGGTCCCAGTGGCCTAATGATTTCTGGTTACCACAGATCGCCAGACAATAATCTTTGTTGATATGTGGAGCGTAGGCTTTGATAACCAGTCCTTTCTTATAACTTTGCGGGATACTCTCTCTTTCGGGATGTGCCAGTAAAGCTTCTGTAAAAGCTGAACTATACAGATAAGATTGTTCCGGGATGTTTTTCCAGCAATCATTGATTCTGTATATCTTCTTGGAAGTGCCCGATAGGAAAATAGATCTCGGAAAACTGTCCCATTCCCTGCGGATAACTATTCCGTTTTGTTCTATCTGATAGTTATAATTGATAATCATCCCTTCATGGGGGATTTCAAGCTCAACTTCTGCCGTCCAATAGATACCATCAGTGGTGTGTAAAGGAATTGATTCCGGAAATAAGCCGGAAATCCTTACTTCTTCTCCCCAGTTGGTGCGGTATTCAATATTAAATGATAGAATCATATATATTAGATTTTAATTGTATATGTAAGACACTGCAAGTATAAGACATTTTTTTGAATAAAAAATAAAAGGAGCCGCACCGGACTCCTTTTAATCTTTTGTTTATATATTAATTAACATACGTAGGACTATTATCCACACCTGGAAGCACCGCAAGTTGTACAAATCAGACAGCCTTCCTGATAAACCAATGTCTCGTTGCCACAGTTCGGGCACTTCTTACCTTTGGCTTCCGTTCCATCCTGAATATACTTCTTCAATGCACGTTCTACACCGTTTTTCCAAGTGTTGATACTTTCACTGTTCAATTGCAGAGAGCCAACCAGTTTGATAACCTGTTCAATCGGCATCCGGTAGCGAAGCACGCCGGAAATCAATTTTGCATAGTTCCAGTATTCCTTGTTGAACTTCTCCGACAATCCTTCAATGGTCGTCTTATATCCGCGTTTGTTCTCGAATTGGAAGTCGTAACGTTTGGTACCGTCTTCATCCACATTTTTGATGATACGTCCGCAAGTTACGCTCTTAGGCAGCAAGATACCTTCGTCGTCATCTTGCAAACCAGTGAATATTTCATAGGGGTGTCCGTCCAATAATCCGACAAAAGCTACCCATTTTTCCTTGTTGTTCTGGAAACGGACAACGTCTGCTTCCAATATTCTCGGACGTACCTCTACAACCGTAGGCGGTTTGCAAGGAGGAAGTCCTTCTTTCTTGTCTTTATCCGATTTCGTAGAGATCAGCACTCCGGAGCGTGAACCGTCACGATATACGGTACAACCTTTACAGCCGGATTTCCATGCTTCTACATACAGGCGGTTTACTAAATCCTCGTCCACATCGTTCGGCAGATTGATGGTTACGCTGATAGAGTGGTCTACCCATTTCTGGATTCTTCCCTGCATCTTCACCTTCATCAACCAGTCGACATCGTTAGAAGTCGCTTTGTAATAAGGAGATTTGGCAACCAGTTCGTCAATCTCTTCCTGGGTGTAACGTCTGGCCGGATCGTATCCGTTAGCTTCCATCCAGGTAACAAATTTATGATGGAATACGATGTATTCTTCGAATGCGTCCCCTGTTTCGTCTACAAAGTCTACATGCACATTCGTATCGTTCGGGTTCACCTTTCTTCTACGTTTGTAAACAGGCAGGAATACAGGCTCGATACCCGAAGTGGTCTGCGTCATCAAACTGGTCGTTCCGGTTGGAGCAATCGTCAGGCAGGCAATGTTACGGCGACCATATTTCTTCATGTCCTCATATAGTTTCGGATCAGCTGCTGCCAGGCGTTGGATGAACGGATTGTTCTGTTCACGTTCGCTATTGTATATTTCGAAGGCACCGCGTTCTTTGGCCATTTCCACTGAAGAACGATAGGCACCGAGAGCTACTGTCTTGTGTACTTTTTCAGAGAATTCCGTTGCTTCTTCCGTTCCGTAACGTAATCCTAATGCAGCAAGCATATCACCTTCTGCAGTGATACCTACGCCGGTACGACGACCTTGTCCGCTCTTCTTGTAGATTTTCTCCCAAAGTGCACGTTCCGCATGTTTTACTTCTTCGTTTTCCGGATCTTCGTCAATCTTGGTCATGATACGTTCGATCTTCTCTAGTTCGAGATCGATAATATCGTCCATGATCCGTTGAGCGAGAGCCACGTGTTTTTGGAACAGGTCGAAATCAAAATAAGCATCCGGTTTGAACGGATTTACCACATAAGAATATAGATTGATAGCCAGTAAGCGGCAAGAATCGTAAGGACATAGAGGAATTTCTCCGCATGGGTTGGTAGATACCGTTCTGTAACCTAGGTCTGCATAACAATCAGGCACAGATTCACGGATAATCGTATCCCAGAACAAAACGCCCGGTTCTGCCGATTTCCATGCATTGTGAACGATTTTCTTCCACAAGGTAGAAGCGTCGATTTCCTTGGTGAATGTAGGTTGGGCAGAGTCGATAGGATATTGCTGTACATACGGCTTTTCGTCTACGGCAGCCTGCATGAAAGCGTCGTCCAACTTGACAGAAACGTTTGCTCCGGTCACTTTACCTTCGGTCATCTTGGCATCAATGAATGCTTCCGAATCCGGATGCTTGATAGACACGCTCAACATCAATGCACCGCGACGTCCGTCTTGAGCTACTTCACGAGTGGAATTCGAATATCGTTCCATGAATGGAACAAGACCGGTAGAAGTCAACGCCGAGTTTTTAACGGGAGAACCTTTCGGACGGATGTGTGATAAGTCGTGACCTACACCACCGCGTCTTTTCATTAGTTGCACCTGTTCTTCGTCGATTTTGATGATAGCGCCATAAGAGTCGGCTGCACCGTCCACTCCGATAACGAAGCAGTTGGATAGTGAAGCAACCTGGTAGTCGTTACCGATTCCTGTCATCGGGCTACCTTGGGGGACGATGTACTTGAAGTGATCCAGTAAATCATACAGTTCTTTTGCTGTCAACGCATTCGGATACTTCGATTCTACGCGTGCCACTTCATTTGCAATTCTCCAATGCATGTCTTCCGGGGATTTTTCATAGATATTACCGAAAGAATCCTTTACTGCGTATTTGTTTACCCAAACCCTTGCAGCAAGCTCGTCGCCTTGAAAATATCGTAAAGATTCTTCATAGGCTTCGTCGTAAGAATAAATCTGTTTTTCCACGATTCAATTTGTGTTAAATCTCGTTTTTAATAAGTAATATGTAGAAGTTTACTTATCGTTAACAAATGTAGGCGCAAAGCTAAGAATGTTTTTTCATCTATCAAAATAAAAATGAATTAATTTATTAACAGGTTGCAAGTTTTCCATTTGTTTATGCTAAGTATTTGATAAACAGATAAAATTGAAATTTGTTCAAAGGTTAAAGTTCTCCAAAAAGAAAACTATTCTATTCTGCTAGTGTGGTGGAATATTTTTTTCTTTTTATATCTTTGCAAAAAAAAGATATGTTTGAAACCGTAAAAAACAGAAGAACTATCCGGAAATATCTGCCTAAAGATATAAATCCGAGTTTGTTAAATGATTTGCTTGAAATCTCTTTCCGTGCTTCTACGATGGGTGGGATGCAACTTTATAGTGTGATTGTGACTCGCGATGCGGAAATGAAGGAGAAACTTTCGCCTGCTCATTTCAATCAGCCGATGGTAAAAAATGCTCCGGTCGTACTGACTTTTTGTGCTGATTTCCGTCGTTTCAGCAAATGGTGTGAACAGCGGAAAGCTGTGCCGGGCTACGATAATTTAATGTCTTTTATGAATGCGTCTATGGATACTTTGCTTGTTGCGCAGACTTTTTGTACGCTGGCGGAAGAAGCAGGACTCGGCATTTGTTATTTGGGAACTACCACTTATAATCCTCAAATGATTATTGATACCCTCCAACTCCCCGAACTGGTATTCCCTCTCACCACAATAACGGTAGGCTATCCGGATGGTATTCCCGCACAAGTAGACCGTTTGCCTTTGGAAGCTGCCGTGCACGATGAAAAATATCACGACTATACACCGGAAGAAATAGATAAACTCTATGCCTACAAAGAATCATTGCCGGAAAACAAGCAGTTTATCGAAGAAAATAAAAAAGAAACATTGGCTCAAGTCTTTACGGACGTGCGTTACACAAAGAAAGATAACGAATTTATGTCCGAAAATCTATTGAAAGTACTTCGCCAGCAAGGATTCTTGAAATAAGTATTAAGTATTTTTCAAGTATTAAGTATAAAGTATTATCCATGCGGACAGGCTTTATTATACGGTTTCGCACCAGGGTAATACTTAATACTTTATACTTGATACTTGATTTCAGTTTCTCTTTTTCAGTAACGATTCTATTTCCTGTACTTCTGCACTAAAGCTTTTGTCCACCTCCAATTGTCCTTTTACGGTTTTGCAGGCGTGAAGTACCGTTGCATGGTCTTTGTTACCGATAAACTTACCTATCTTAGAAGTTGAAAAGTCTGTGTGGTTTTTAGCTAGATACATGGCAATCTGTCGTGCTTGAACGACTTCCCTTTTTCTGGATTTTGTATGTATGGCAGACGGTTCCAGATCAAAATGTTTGCATACCACTTTGAGGATATCATCGATGGTAACCGCTTTTGTTTCGTTATGAACCACGCCATGTACAATGTGTTGTGCCAAATCCAAATCTATTTCTTTGTTGAAAATAGTGGAACGAGCCATGATAGCAATGACGATACCTTCCAGATCGCGTACACTTTCATTCACATTTTCGGCAATATAATCGATCACTTCCGGCGGGAATTGTAATCCGTCGCGGTGGATCTTGTTGCGTAGAATGTTTTTGCGAAGTTCTACCGTCGGCTTTTCAAGCTCGGCTACCATACCCCATTTGAAACGGGTCAGGAGGCGTTCTTCAATACCTTGCAACAATACAGGAGCACGGTCTGAAGTTAATATAAGCTGTTTGCCGTTCTGGTGTAAATGATTGAAGATATGGAAGAAGTTGTTTTGAGTCTTGGTGACTCCGGCAAACTCCTGAATATCATCAATGATTAATACATCGATCGTCTGGTAAAAGTTAATAAAGTCGTTGGTCGTGTTATTGCGTACAGAATCCGTATATTGTACCTGGAACAAATGTGCCGAAACGTACAATACTCTTTTCTCTGGATAAATTTCTTTGATTTTCGTGCCTATTGCGTTTGCCAGGTGCGTCTTTCCTACTCCGGATGCTCCATAAAGGAATAACGGGTTGAAAGCAGTCCCTCCCGGTTTTTGCGCTACAGCTTCCGCCACACTTCTTGAAAGTTTATTGCTGTATCCTTCAATGAAGTTCTCAAAATTATAATTGGGATTCAAATGCGGGTCCAGATCTTGAACGGCAGGAGCCTGTAAGAAGCTGGGAGCTTTGTTTCCTCCGATTATACTTTTAGGGGTAACAGCCGTAGAACGATTGCTTGCTTCGAGATTCACGGTTTGATTCGGAATCGAAGTCTTGTCCACCATGACATTGTACATCAACTTGGTTCCTTCGCCAATGACCTTATATAATGTCTTACGTATAAGATCTACGAATCTCTCTTCCAGTATTTCATAGAAAAACTGGCTCGGGATCTGTAAGATCAACGTTTTGTCCTCATATTTCAACGGAACAATAGGGGCAAACCAAGTATTATATGTCGTCTCGGGAACATTGTCTTTAATAACGTCGAGACAGCGGTTCCAAAGTACGACATGATTTGATTCAATCATAGTAACTTTTAATACATTTATTAATTAAGCAAAACTTCTACGTTTGCAAAATTGGGAATCTTATTCGGAAAAAACAAATCTATTTTTTCTTGTTTTTTTCATGCTAACAATAATGTGTTTACTTTCAATGACTTATGCGTTTGTTGTCGGACACACTCTGTTTACCCTCTCTTGCAGTTTTGTAAGTATCTGTATGTTAATGTCTTATATATATAATTTTAGCCTTTTTTCTCACTTTTGTACGTTTGTACGGGAATATTATTTCGGTTTGTAGATAGACATTTGAAGAGCAATCTACTTTCTTTTGAAAGCCCTTCGTTATTTAGATAAAATCTATATAACGATAATTTGCTACTTGTCTTTCTTGCCGAATAATGAGAAGTGAACGTACCGTTTCGGATGCTCTTTCAGGTCTTCTAATAAGCTGGCTGCATTTTCAGTTGTTGCATTCAGATTATTGTATAAAGTCGGGTCGTTGAAGAGCAGTCCGATAGTGTTATCTTTGCTGTTTAATTTTTCTGTAAGTATTTTTACGTTAGCCAGCGTTTCGTCTATTTTTTTGAAAGTGGCTGCATAGTCTACTTCTTTCAAATTTCCGCTGATGACAACGAAGTTGTCTCCGATGGTGTTCAGTTTACTGGTGAGTTGAGGTATGTCATTACTCATCAGCCCTTTTACCTGCGAACTGACTACTGCCAGGTTGGCGGTTGTCTTCTCTATCGAGTGCAGGGTGGCAGGGATGCTCTTGTCTCCTAATATATTGTTCAGAGAGATGAGGATAGAATCCAGTTTCGGAAGCATTTCTTCTACCTTTGGGATCAGTTTCGCCGCGCTTTCCATCATTCCGTTGTTCAGTGTGCCGGGGATTGTATCTCCTACGGCATATTTTTCGCGCGGGTTGTTTGCCAGAAGAATATTCATGCGTACGCCTCCCATAAGTTCGGATACAAGCTCGGCACTACTTCCTTTGGGAATCCGCAGTTCCGTGTCCAGTTCCACTTCGACAATTACATTTCCGGGTTTGGCATAATCATAATAGATGTCACGCACGATACCTACACGAACACCGTCGGCAAATACCGGGCTTGATTTGGTGAGTCCGTTTACGTTTTCAAATTTGGCATAGAAATAGCTGGACGGTTGAAACATGTGTATACCTTTCAGCCAGTTAATTCCGTATATAAGCACACATAGTGCAACGATACCTGCAATACCTATTCTGACTTCTTTTGTAATGTACTTCATTTTATCTTTTTATTTATTTCTTCTTTTCTTGAATTCGGCAATCGCTTCATTGACGTTCATTTTCTCGCCGTTTCGGAAAGCGATGATAAAGGCGTCTTTGAATTGTGCCGTAATGGTGCGCTTTGTACGCAACACCTTGTTATAATCGGAGGAGGCTCCATACGTATATTTGTATATTCCCCCTTCCTTATAATAATCTACCTCTTTCAGTCCTTTCAGCCGTTTGTCGTTTTTGGCGAGAGGTTTGGAAGAAGTAAGTATCTGTATCTTAAACGTAATTTCACTGTCATTGGTTGCACTCTCTACTACAATTGGGCGTTTCGGTGCTGTTTTTGCTGTTGCGGCAGGTTTTGTTTTTGCTTCGGCCAATAGCTTTTCCTGTTGGGGAGCTGTGTTCACGCTTTCGGTATCCTTTTGGGCAGTTGCCGGGGTATTGTCTTCTTCCTGTTCGGTTGGGACGATCGTTTTGCTGACTCCCGTTAGGCGCAGTTCATGTTCTCTCTTATAATTTAAGAAAGCACGGTAGATGCCTTTTGCCATGGTGCCGGCCCCTTCTTCGGAATTCAGATAGCGCTCCTCTTCGGGCGTAGAGATAAATCCTAGTTCTATCAGAATGCTCGGCATGGCACTCGCTTTTAAGACAAGGAATCCGGCTTGATGCACTCCACGGTCTGCCCTTCTACAAGTTTGGCGAAATTGTTTCTGCATCAGTGAAGCTAGGTGTACACTCTGCTCCATGTATTTATCTTGCATGAATTCAAATATAATATATGACTCGGCAGAGTTCGGGTTGAAACCGGCATATCTTGTTTTGTAGTCACTTTCGTAGAGGATTACGGAGTTCTCTCGCTTGGCAACTTCCAGATTAGCGTCTGATTTGGCTAAACCCAGTGTCCAGGTTGAAGCACCTTTTGCGGTACGGTTGTTAGCCAATGCATTGGTGTGAATGGAAATAAAGAGGTCAGCCTTCGCGTTGTTGGCAATTTCTGCGCGTCGGTCCAAAGGGATGAATACATCTTTGCTACGAGTGTAAATCACTTTGACGTCGTCGCAATTCCTTTTAATCAGATTTCCCACTTTCAGGGCAACGTTCAGATTGATATTTTTCTCTTTCGAGATTTTGCCGATGGCGCCCGGATCATGTCCGCCATGTCCTGCGTCGATAACTACTACAAAATCCTTCCCCCATAAGTGGTTAGTACATGAGGGTAGAAAAAGCAGCCAGAGGCAAATGAATATGTATAATATGTACGGTCTATTCAGTTTCATATCTATAATACGGTGCAAATGTAGTAGAAATTTGTAGAAAACTCATTATTTGCCATTAAGTTTTGTGTTTTTTTCGGTTTAATGATAGCTTTTTTCCTGAAATCTCCGTTACTTTGTGCTTCGAAGTTAAAATGTACGACGATGCTTAAGTTTTTGAAGAATTGGACGTTACCTATTGCTATGCTGGTAGGTGCTATAGGTTATCCGCTGTTTATCAGCCTTTCTTTTCTGACTCCCTATCTTATTTTTACGATGTTGCTATTGACCTTCTGTAAGGTATCTCCTCGTGATTTGAAGCCAAAACCTCTCCATTTGTGGTTGTTATTGATTCAGATTGGTGGAGCGTTGGCTGCTTATCTGTTGCTTTATCGCTTTGATAAAATTGTAGCAGAAGGAGTGATGGTTTGCATTATTTGTCCAACGGCTACGGCTGCTGCGGTGATTACTTCCAAGTTGGGAGGGAGTGCGGCCAGTCTGACTACTTATACATTGATAGCAAATATTGGAGCGGCTATTGCTGTGCCCATTCTTTTTCCTTTGGTGGAGGTCCATCCTGATGTCACTTTTTGGGAGGCGTTTCTTGTTATTTTAGGTAAGGTATTTCCATTGTTGATTTGTCCTTTTTTGGCTGCCTGGTTGTTGAGTAAGTGTTTGCCAAAAGTGCATCAGAAGTTATTGGGCTATCATGAACTTGCTTTTTATTTGTGGGCTGTGTCTTTAGCTATCGTAACAGCGCAGACATTGTATTCCTTGCTCAATGATCCTGCGGATGGTTTTACGGAAATCATGATTGCTGTCGGAGCGCTGATTGCCTGCTGTTTGCAGTTCTTTTTGGGGAAGACAATCGGCTCAATTTATAATGACCGTATCAGTGGCGGGCAGGCGTTGGGACAAAAGAATACGATTCTGGCTATTTGGATGGCACATACTTATTTGAATCCATTGTCTTCTGTGGCTCCCGGTTCGTATGTGTTGTGGCAGAATATAATCAATTCGTGGCAGTTGTGGAAAAAGAGAAAGAGATAAAATTGTGAATAATTAGGGATTATATGATTACTATAAGGATAGCTTTAAATACGGATATAGAGGAAATTCAGTCTCTATATCGAAACACAGTGTTAGTGATAAACAGGCGTGACTATTCACAGGCCGAGGTTGAAGATTGGGCATCGTGCGGAGATGATCCTTCTAAAATAGAGGGTATGATAAAAACTCACTATTTTATTGTTGCTGTTAATCGGCAATCTGAAATCGTCGGTTTTTCATCCATTACACCTCAGGGCTATTTGCATTCAATGTTTATTCATAAGGATTTTCAGGGCAAAGGTGTTGCTACACTATTGTTGAATGAGATAGAACGTTATGCCGTCGCAGCCGGGATTACGCGGATTACCTCTGAAGTGAGTATAACAGCCCGTCCATTTTTTTGAAAAGCGAGGGTATATAGTAGAAGTAGAGCAAAAACGCAGGGCTAATCAGCTGTCTCTTACTAACTATTGGATGGCCAAAAGCCTTGTATGATGAAAATTTATAATGGTCGTGTCCCGGCATGTGGCGTGTTTTGTGGTGGGTGTCCTACCTATACACGGCAAAAAAAACTTGTCTGGGAGCGCAATTGAATAGTGCACGCTGTGAAAAATGTAAAACATTTCCCAACACAAGACATCGGAGCTGAAAATGAAAACGATGGAAAGAATATTTGAAATAAAAGACCTGAAAGCACTGGAAGACTTTTTGCAATCTCAAACAGAAACCCGTTCTTTCTTTGTCAGACTTTTGACTACAATATCATAGGATTTGTTTACGAGTTCTTTGATCTTATCATCAGATACGTCTTGATTGAAATAAACGCTGATCCAATATTTCTTATTCATGTGCCAGCCTGGTTTTATACCGGCATATTCAGTTTGCAGTTCTCCAGATTCGTCAGGGTTACATTTGATGCAACAAAAATCGAAAATCTCAATGTTAACGAAACAAAACCATTTGTCCGCAACATAAAAGCATAGAACGTCACGGCTATATTGGTCGGGTACATTGGGAAAAGGCATCTTCTCGTGAACTCCTTTAAAAGACAGACAATATTCTCTAAATTCTTCTATATTCATTTCACTTTTTTATGTTCGGTTATCTATGCAAAAATAGTTAGAATAAGGGAGTGGACAACCATCTTTCTATGAAAATATTCAGGTGAGATGTGTTTTCATGTCCTTTATTTGGTTAGTCGACTTCTTCGGATGGATAGTTGATCTTAAAAACTACTTGACGCTCCACCGCCACCGCTATGTCCACCACCAAAACTGCCGCTACTACTTCTACTACTGCTTCTGCCACTACTACTGTGACTATTACTAGAACTGTCACTATTGGGGGGTGTCTTGCGGGGGATCTTCTGTGTTGTCTGCTTTTTATCTCCGCACATCAGGCAAAGATAGTCGGCAACCTCCAATCCGGCATCGGAATATGTGGGCTCTTTAATTGTTTTCCACGGGCTGATACGCTTGGAAGCAATGGTATGGCACTGATTACACATCCTATATTCGCTTATGGTGATAGATTTATACCGTAAAAGCCAGCCGCAGGAAGTACATTGATAAATACGGTGGATAGCAGAACCTAGTTTGTGTTCCATTTGTTCGGAAGCAGATAATAAAGGGGTTGCAAGCTCATTGGGTAAAAGTTGTAAAGCTACAGCTTTGCAAGAGTCGCAGGTCTTACTCTGCAAAATAACACGTTGTTTTTGGTAGAACTTGTACCATAAGGATGCCGCAATAAGTGCAGGCCAGACCGGAAAAAACAATACAAGACATCCAAGTGGGCTGTAATGTGTCAGGACTTTGATTGCTGCTAATGCTGAACTGTCTTTGGGGCGAGCTTTGTTTACTTTCATGCGATAAGTGAGAACATTTACCAGTATCAAGAGTAAGCGTCTCCGCGATTCTATATAGTGTATTAAAATAAAAAGGCTAATGATCCCTTTTTAGTCATTAGCCTTTTCCC